>Ga0065711_1036571_pt1 | contig 20846 bp, 15 predicted proteins | sample Hoacrofraction12_FD_59098 | JGI IMG/M metagenome (GOLD analysis project Ga0065711, IMG submission 59098) | Hoatzin crop microbial communities from Cojedes, Venezuela - Epithelial fraction 12 v2 (version 2) | ecosystem: Host-associated > Birds > Digestive system > Esophagus > Crop | place...
GGATGGGGAAGGGGGGGGCGGTTGTATTTTTTGGGGGGGGTTTGTGGGTGTGTTTGCAGGCACGACCAGGCATGGCTTTACCCAGTCACTTGGGGAGGTGTTGCCATCGCAGAGCCGTCTCTCCCCACGCTAAACCAGGGGCTGTGCATGGCCGCAGTTGGCACGGCTTAACCGATGCCGCGGCACAGCTGCCGTTATTAACAGCTCCCTGATTACGCTGGTGTAAGCTGGGATGCTCTGGTGCCTCTCCTCCGGCTCGCCAAAACCTTGGTCTGCATGGCAACAGAGGAACCCACCTCCAGGGCGGGTGGAAGGGCGACAGCAACAGGGATGGGCCCAAAATGGGGCTTGGTTGTCCTTTGCAGTGGCAGGGGTGGGTCTGCTCCCGGGCGTGGGGTGCTGATGGACGCCACACTGAAGAGAACCCCATGGCCCCCAGAGCCGGGCGCTTTCCCCGGGACACGGTGCCACCGGAGAGCTGGCCCCTGGGGAGGGCAGGCCCTGCTGCCACCCCCGTAAGGTCCCAAAGCACCAAACCACGTCACTTGTCATGCCCACGTTATTTTGGAAAGGTACAGGGAGCAAAGTCCCTTCCCCACCTACAGCAAAGCGATTGCAAAAAGAGCATCATTCGCGTGTGCTGTCCGCCCACCAGCCCCAGCCCCGGGCGGCAAGGAATGACTCCGCTCCCGGCACGACCGGCGTGGCTCCGGAGGTAGAGCCACGCTCCCCAGCTCTGCAAGGCTCGGTCCGATCCAGCCTCGCCACGTCCCTGCTGTGAGTCAGGACCATGTCACGGGGCCGGCGGCAGCGTCGGGGCTGTGCGAAGCCGGCTGACGAGCATCCCCCTGCCCGGGGGAGCAGCTGGGGGACGCAGCCGTGACTCACGTTGTACCATGTTCTCCCGTCAGCGCAGGAAAGCACAAGCTCGTCACCTCCCAAAGGCCATTTACTAACGAGGAGCATTAGTAAATGACCCCGTGGGGTGGTCTCAGAGCACCTTCTGGGGCGTGAGGAACCAAGCTGCAGCTGAGGGGCCCAAGCCCACCAGTTGACCCTGTAGCCAGAGGGGATAGTGACTGGTACGTGCGCAATTTCCCCACCATCCCATACCCCGAGGCTTTCAGCAGCCACAACCCCACAGGCACCAATAAGTGACCAGTGCAGGTACCCCCTAACGGGGTCTACACCCCAGAAGTGCTTTTCGGTTTGCGTAGAGGATAGGGAAGGCACCGGCTGGCTGCGTGTCCAGCATCACCCTGCCCCTTCCCGCTAACGTCCAAGCCCCCCCCCGGCTTAAGGGGCACGCATAAAGAGGACCTGGAAAGCACCCTTACACCACCAGCCCCTCCACAGGTGGTGTTTTATTGTTGTTTTTCCTCCCCCCCCCCAAAAAAAAATTCTGCTTTTACAATCAGCAGGCTGCAGGGTCAGCCTCCAAATTGCATCCCCCAAACGGCAAGAACTGAAGCAAAGCAGAAAGGACACTTCAAGCTTGCAGTTACTAGGTCCTAGCGTTAACAAACAGCTAAAATCTTCAAGTCTTCAGGGATTCAGGGAAGATTAAGTATCTCATGTAAGGACAAAACATGACAGACTGCCTTTGTAATAGTTCTCTCTTTGGAGAATCTCCTCTGATTTTGTGACGGATTAAGCTAATCGGTTTGAAAGCTGCTGACCCGCAGCACAGCTAAACCACCGCATCAGCCTTCCCAGGAGAGCAGATCTCCAGGCAAGGAGCAGTACCGTGAAGGCTGGCTGTACCCACACAGACAGAGGGGATGCCCCCCAAAATCACCATCTATTCCCCCAAGAGCTGAGGAGAGATGATACCTTGTCACCAGGCAGGACTCGCGTCACATTACGGTAACTGTGTCATTACAGGAACAATCTGACATGGTTATTTATACAAGCATTTGATCCAGTTACGGGGCAATCTTTCCTCTGCAATGGTAAATGAAAGACCTGAAATCCCATTCCATTTCCGGAGTGTAACCAAAAGGGGAAAACAAAACAAAACAACAAACTAAAAGAAAGTGGGAAACACCATGTTTAAAGTAATTAAGCTCGGTCTGACGGTAACAAAGTGAGGATTCACACAAGCTCTCCATTCGGCAGACATGTGGAAGCAGAGGGGCAGTAAGGCAGCAACACCACTGAACCTGGCAGGACACATGTCCAGAGCCTGGCATGTCACTGCTACCACATTTTCTTCCACTTCCACAGCAGCACGCTGCAGTACTGCGTGGAGGCACCCGTATTAGCCTGAAACCGGTTCCGGCACCAGACAGCCCGTGTTCACCAAGCTGCGCACACAGACTTTGTTTTTTCTTACTGAGAAGTCAAGTGAGCTACCCCAAAGAGAAACCTCCCACTTCGGTATTACCGGGATTGTGCTTGCTCATCTCGCTGCTGAACAACATCCTGACTGTCCCTTCAGGATTTTGTGACAATCGCTTAAAGGCCTTTGTGCTCTGATACTCATCCTTGTTAGAGGCTTCGACTTTGTCGATTGTAAGTGAGCGAAACAACACATTGATATGTCAAACTGTTTTTCAGTTAAAGAAAATCACTATTTCATTTACCAGGTAGTTTCATTACAGTAAGGCTCTTTATATAATTTAGATATTTATTTTAATAAAAAGAAATAAATACTTCTCTTTTCACATTAGGTAACTCCCTGGAGACAGAAAATAAAACAAAACAAAACAACAAACCAAGCCCAACTACTGGGGCTTCACTACGGATTTGTTACAAATCAAAAGATGGTTAAATGCTTTCTTTCTGTGGTCATCACAAATCCAGCTTTAGGCATCAAGTAGATCATAGATATTCCAGAAACAGAAGAAAACTCTTTGAGGAAACAGTAGCTAAGCACATTGTCCTTGGGAAGGTAAGTTCAGCTAACACAACTGTTAGCACCACCACAGATGAGGCTCCCATTTGTCTGTAACGTGGCCACGTGTGCTGCGAGGTACGAGCATCAATCTCCCCATCAGGGGGAGGGAAAAAAAACCAAAAAACCCCAAACGTAACCGCTACTTCATAGCTTAAAGAAGAAAATTTGTGTTCCTGATGCCTTTTCAAATAAGGTATTAGAAAAGTAAATAAAATAAGAGTCAGTCACCCCAAGGTGATCACAGTGTTACTTTGATAGTGCATGTCTCACAGTAGCTGCTGATGGATTATTTCCCACACCATCCTCCTGCGGAAGTCAGGCATGTGTTTCTGAAAAGAAAAGAAAAATCCATTAAATACAAAGTCATGGCAGAAAGAGGCAGAAAATACGCATAAACACCCAGTTCATTCTTTGATATGAAGTTCCTTCTAAGAACTGTCAACACTTGCCATTTGGGTACAACACGGGTTTCACCCACACAGCTCCCAAGGGGGTGACATGACAACCCAAACCCAGATTTACCTGACTACACAACAGCTTACAAGCACTATTATTAAAGACCACTGCTTGGAAAATAACCAGTGTCTTAACCGGTCAAAGGGCGAAACCCACTTCTCCAAAAGATACAAAGGCCAGGTGTCACAAACCCACCGGCTGCAGTGTCTTGCCCAAGAGGAATCTCACCGATTCCACCAGGAAGCAGACACCAGGCATAAGGATGAAGAACAGCTCTGCCCTGCTGAGGCCGCTTTGAAGGTCCAACCCAGCAAGCATGCACCAAAACAGGAGAGAGGTACTAAGCCTCAGCCCCTGCCCCAGACACAATTCACGGCTGCTGTGTAACTTCGCTCGTGCTTGTATCTGTGTGGAAAAAGTCTGGAGCTGTTTATAACCTTCACTCACCTCTGTAAAGGTTATCGGTTTGTCTCTGGAGATAAAATCTGCGAATTTGCACATAAAAACCCCGCAGTCGCTTCCATTCGATTGCTGAGGGATTTCCTAATGAATGCAAAGAAAAGGGAGAATTTTCCTCTATCTCAAAAGTAATTTGGAATCAGCTCCCACAACCCACACCACCAATACGCTAACCAGACACTCATGAACCTACTTGCATAATCCATTTACCGCTCCCGAACACAAGGAACAGACCCAAACAACTGCACACCATCCCTCCCCTCTGCTGCCCCTGCTTGGATGTTACCATCCAAATTCTCGGCAGGCTGATAAGGGACAGCAGCCTTCCTCCCTGCGAGGCGTCTTCAGGTTCGCACAGTGTCGTGCTTCTTACATCGAGTCTTTAGATACTGTTTTTTACTATTAACTTGCTGAGAAGCATCAGCTCAACCCTTTGCTTTGTCACACACCAGGATCTGTGCTCCAAACAAGAAGCCCACATTCTCCGACAACAGTTAAACAGATTTTTAAATTTGATTTGTGAAATTGGGGCAAAGTCAGACTCACCTTAATGTGGCAGACTAATTAAAAAAAAAAAAAAGAGAAAGTATTCAGCAAGCAAGGAGAGATGCTGCTTAAAGATTTCATCCCACCGTGATTTCCTGGTCCACTTGCAGTCTGATGTGGTACCATAAGAACACGAGATGCTTATGGCCGCCCTCTAAGGGCTTGGACTTATTAGAAAGCGTTAAGACCTTCACGACGAGGAGTTATAGTTCACATTTCAAATACAAGCAGTGCTCACGTACATGTGACTCCATGCTGTAAAGAGTCCACTCTGAAGAAGTCAGCTCCAAGTTTCTTTTTGCCCGGCTTTCTTCTTGCAGGTATTGGCTGTTTAAAACAAAACAAAAATCACTCTTCATCTCCATAATTAAGGCCAACAGAAAACAAGCTGCTGAAGGATCACAGCAAGATGATGGCAGGACAGTAAAATGTCAGAGGATCCTCACAGCAGCTGATTTAAGGTACTTGGAGGAAACATCCAAATCTTAAATTTATAAACACAGTGAGAGGCTGCGAGCTAATGGTCAGGAACGAGACCAACAATTCCAACAGAGACTTCCACAAAAGCACAAGCTCATTGCTTAGCAGAGGTCATAAAACCCCAAATCACATGTTATCAGAGGAGGAACAGAAGAGCCAAGCAAGGAACCACAATGCCATAATTCCGCCGAGTGCCTTCATCCCACATACTGGGTGCACCTCCGGAAGAACAAATTCAAAAGCTTCTAGGCTAATGCCTCTGCCTGATGAAGTTCCCAGGCCACCAGCTGCTGCAACAATACTCTCGAGGAAAAAATTGTTCAGTGCAGACCTGTTCTTATACCCTTTCCCAGGCATCTGCTGTTAACTGTTCAGGAGAGCACTGGACTAAAAACTTTGGGGCTGAAGACCAATACCTGCTCTTGGTCTACAAAGCTACTGGATTAAGGGTTTTCACTGCTTTCGCATCAGTGGCAAAGACACCCAAGGACGCTGGCTTGCACAACATGAAAAGCCACGTATGCCATGCCAGCTGATACATCTGGAAAAGCTTGCTACAAGACATCTGTCTTGAATGAGAATGTCAGAAATACAAATAACAGACAGAAAGGACATGAGGGTAGCCTGATGGGGTAGGCTGGAGGGAAATACAGCGGCTTTGTTTAAAATACTGGACAGAATAGAAGAGGCATAGACAAACTGAGCAAGTTACATAGCTCACTACAGTAGAAAGGACCAACATTACAAGTCGGGGGGGAAAAAGGTCAAAATACAAGAAAAGGATGAAAGAGCTAAGCAATAAAGTGTAAAAGTATATGTGTAGCTGATCACAAATAGCAGTGTATATACCCTAGGACACCAACATTACTGGGCTGCAATCTGAAATTCCTTAAAGAAGAGGGAGTTAAAAAGCTCTTGGAAGACTGTAATCCTTTTACAGTCAGGTTGGTATTTTGAAACACTTCCCCGAAATTCTTCCCTCTCGTCAATAGCCCAGTTTTATTGGTTACTAACAAAGTCAGTACACGTGTGCCACGGGGCTATCATGTATTTGACAGTGACACTTTGTCTGTGTGTATAGCAGGAAGGGGGCAGAATCCAGGCATCCAAGACCCTGGGGGGAGGGGGTGATGTGAGACTAGATAAATAGTCAGTGCCGCACAACTCGCAGCAAGTGAATCAAAGATTTCTGTTTCCTTATTTACAAGAAATGTGAAAACTTGCAGTCGTGTTACTGGGACAAAATTCAAAAACCTTCTCATAATTCACAATATAAAAGCAGTGACTGAGCAGTTACTTACAACAAAGTTTTACAGATCTTGTCCTGTTTTTGTCCCATTGAGTCAAAGTATTTGATAGTCTTCTTTCGGACATCTATGACCTGTTATTAAAAGGTGATTGTTAGGCAAAGCACAACCTTGTGCTGCACACACACAACAAAACCTAAATGACTTTTCTTGCTATTTTTTTTCTTCCCCATCCAATTCTAAAAAAAAACCAGTTTGACTCACCACTAGTGTCCAGTGCACTCTCAAATGAATGGGCACCAAGATGAGGTCCTGCTTGAAGAGATCCACATCTTTGGTCCATCTTGTTACTGCTCTGTAGCCCCCAGAAATTAGTTTGGGATAAAAGAAAGTACTAAAAGCATGGACTGCTGGATATCCTTCCTTCTTATTTCTTTCCATCAGAAGATTCATGTAGAAATTAATGACCTGTACCATAAAGAGTAAATTTGCAATGTAAAATAAGACACTAGCTTACCAAACAAAAAACCCAGCAACGCATCTCTGCTGGCCACCCTCAAGTACGCAGCTGAGAGAACTCAGCCTCAACTGTCAGCTTCTGTTCTGAGAATTTTGCACTTCATTACTTTTGCAGTTTGGTAAGAACACTTGCCACCCACACCAATAACCTAGACTAACTCCTGGAAGCTGCATAATACAAGAAGAAAAGGAACTTCCAGAAACACAAGAACCTTAAGTACCTAAAATAAGAACGGTACAGGTATTTCTAGGCTCTGCAGTGGAGGTCATGGAATAGCTTTGAAAAGACTTCTGTACACAGCAAAGGGGTATTTTTAAACAAATGTTGAACTAAAATTATCATTGTGCTGCAGCTAGTTTTACCTCATCATTTAGCCAGCAAAGGTTCCTCAGTGTGTGGATGTCCTCACGAGTGACCTTTAGTTTGAAGGCACTGCTCATGATCTCATCTGGCTCACCGCTGTCAAATGCGGCAATGACCTCTCTCTCCATGGCCTGAAATGAACAATTAAATGGGGAAGGACTTGTGAAACAGAGCATTGAGCACACTAACCTGTGGGCAGCTTTCAACTGAAACAAGGCCTGTAAATCAAGCTCAGGTGACCAAGCAACTGGCTTTGCCAGTTTTTTGCTAAGTTAGCAGTAGCACTTTTCTGTTTGTCTGTCTGTTTCCGCATTCTAACTTTGCACTTTAGAGCACAGGTTTGCTTCAATTTGTTTTCACACAGGAAACTGATATAACACACGTGGACTGGCAAACACACTAAAGCAGACGAAAAATGAACAGAAGTACAGCAAACACCTTTCCCATGTGATGCTGCAGCCCTCGCAATACTGAAGTTTACACCAACCACAGAAGGCATTCTCCATACCAAGGCAGCTAAGTCAGGAGCCTGAAAGAATTTGAAGGCGGGGGACTTCAAAGGGAACTGAAGTAACAGAAAAGGGGGAAACTGAGGCAAGTACACTGGAGTCAGGCAATTAAGAGTCCAGGTCGTGCATGCAATTGGTTATAATTTGGATGCTTCCATCTAAGTCTGCTTAAGGAATGCAAATAGGCCACTAGGTCAGTTAGTATAAAATAATCTGATCTGCAATAGCATCTCCTTCTTCGTTGAGTCCAGGCTAGCACAGTATGAAAAATCACCTGGTTTTCCTTGTACTGAGCATCACTCTACAGACTTTGTAAACTCTTTATTTGCTAGCCCCTTCCAAGTCAATCCTCAACGGGAAAAAAAAGGAGGTGCTTAATTAGACCAGCACAACTGCAACTCCAAAGAACAAAAGCCAAATTTCATACAAGTAGGGCAACTCACACTCCCTGTTGAACAGCATAACTGAGTTAACTCCTGTGACCGCTGTTACATGCAGTGGAACCACGCCCCAGTGCGCACACAGGACTCTGTGAGATCCTGAGGATATACACAAGATGCTCTGGTCCCCTGCACGCAATGCAACACTGTGTATCAGCAAAAGCTTTTTTTTTTTTAGGTTCTATCACCATGGTAGGACAGGCTAAGAGGCAGAACCAAGGCAACTGTATGAATCAGGTCAGCACTGCTCTAGGAGACTGTTATTAAGCCTGGACTAATTTTTGTCCTGGTTGCAGAAGGCCCACAAACCCTTAGGTTAGTACAACTGCAGGAGTGTTTAGCACAATAAATCCCTAAAACCAGCTCTACTGCTGACCCTTGGAGTGTGAAGTCACAGCTGCAGACACTTGGTAACAGGTTAAATGCAAGTTCTTATCTCCAAAAGCCTGAAGAACCACCTATAATAAATGGGGTTCCTTACAGCTGTTTCACAGCCTTCTGTTTTGTCTAGCAGACTGTCAGCTACGATACCTCTGTGAGTGGAGCAAAGTGTTCTACTGCTTTTTCTGAGCTTGGGAATTTCTCTTCTTCCGCACCAAAGGCAGGTGATTTTCTCGACAGAACAGGTGGCAGATGTAACTGGGATAACACCCCTTCTGAGATTTCAGCTCCATATTGTTTCTGTTGGACAAAAGGACATTAAGCTAGCAAACAAGCACAGAATTGTTTGCTACAGGATAGTGCAGAAAATCTTGCTCATGTATAAAACTGGAAGGGTTTTTGTACACACATCTAACCAGCAAACTCCTAAGTTACTTTTTATTGATGACTGCATTCTAACTGTGCCCCCATGTAGTGCTGCACTCAAAACTAAATGGAGGCAAGAGAGGCAGAAAGTTAGTTGGGCTTGGACTAGCACTAAGAACCCCAGCAAAGCCTCCATATGTAGGTATCAAATTGAGATTGAGATTAATATGTCTGATTTCTATGAGTAAAATTTTATTTTTTATCTAAGTCCTGATCAGAGATGAAAGTCAAAGAGATGTACTTCCTATCTCATAAAACAAGAGAAGACTAAAGATACTGCAGTCCAGCTTTGCAGGTCAAATAAGTCCATGCACTAAAGAAATTGAAGCTATTCCCAACACATTAAAAAGGAAGAATAAAAGTCATATAGTGTAGTGTCCAGAAGCAAAATTAATGGCAGTGGGAAATGCTTTGTTATAGCACTACTCATCAAATAACTCTCCTGCTTTCCCTAGAAAAACAACCAAGACAAATGTATATATTGCTGAGTAAGTAATGTAAGTGAAGAGTGCAGAATTTTCTGATCACAAACAGCTATATTTTCCTAAAAAGTGAAATAATGAATAACACAAGCTTACCCCTGAAATGGCTTGGAACATTGGTCTTCCCTGTTCATGAGAGTTTCCTGTTGCTGTGCAGTATCTGCGAGGAGAGGGAGAGAGAAAGAGAGAGACAAATGAGCTGTGTGTCCGCACTGTCCCATGTAATTCTCCAGAATTCACCTTCTGGATAAGAAATGCTTTCAAGGCTGATTCTGACTAAAGCCTCAGTTGCACACATGAACACACAACAACATCGTCTCAGCTTCCAGCACCATTCTTTTGTAGCAGCAAGAATGGGACAGAGCGAAAGCTAGGAGCTTTGCAAACCTTCTTCCATCTACCTGCGCAAGACTCCTTTCGTTCCTCTTTATCAGTTTCACTGTTTGGAAAACCGGGAAGCAACGGGCACTTCCTCTATCAAGTGCTTTGTGATCTACTGGTGATGAGCACTGCATGCTAGGTGTTACACTGCACAGTATAACATGAACATCTGCAACTATACTTGCATCCAAATATAGTTAGCTTACGCAAACTAAGACCAGCACGTTGATTTAAGAATGGGACAGCTACAGGATATTTACTTGCCTTCTATAGGCTAGTCAAGAGAGTGACTATCCCCATTTGGAGAGGATTATCATTAAAACCACGCAGACTCTGAAGAGCAAACGAATACACAGACATTAAAGTTGTCCATATATGTGTCCCTTCTTCAAAAACAAGAATTTGCATTGTCACCAAAGATCCCCTTTTTCAGGAGGGAGACCTACAACAGACTCTCGTGGTATCCTACACTTCTTCTGCTTTAAAGGCTTTCAGTCCAGCATGGCTTGTGATACCTACTCTTACCATGTCAAATTACTTCAGTTAGAAGCTAAATCTGCAAAAAAAAGGGCAAGAAAATGTTCCTTCTACTTGAAGACATCACACTCTGTCAGTTATTTTGTTTCCTTCTCTCCCCTCAAACTTCGGGGAAACGGTGACAACTTAAGCACAGGAAGAGCGATGCGCAGCTAAATATAGCGCTGGTGTTTAAAGCGGGGAGAAGAATAGGGACGGAATGAGCTAAAGAGCAGGACCGCCACAACTGCCTCTCTCTCTGCTCTCATCTACGTTTTCTCCTCTCTCCTTTAAGGGCAGGTCACTGCAGAAAGACGCGTGCATCAGACTGCCATACAAAATCTCTCCCTGTAGCTGCACTTACTGCAACCAAAACCCCGTTTCCCTCAACAACGCAAACCCATCTGAACTCACAGTCCTGCCAGCTCAGACAGCCATGACAAATGAGTCCACTGGCCTCTCCAACAGGCAGACAACCCAACTGCCTGCTTCATTTTCGCCCTCATATTCAAACTGAAGGCATCCTCTAAGTCACAAAAACTGCCTCAGTCCCACCAGGCTTTACAAGCTCTCTAATCCTTATGCTTAGAATCCTAGTTTCAAAGTGAAAGAAATGAAATGTCAGCTCATGAGAAGGCAGAAGGAGACTCATAAGCAAAAATTAATTCGGCAAACCCATGGACAACTTGGTACGGCCACCACTCTCCCCCTCACTGGCTTTCGCCTCCCAGCAAAGCAGACAGACAACACCACACCCGCACAACCCCGCGTGTCACAGAGCACGGCTCTAGCATGGGAGCTGTAGCTGAGATGCAACCGGCTTGTGAGCAATTCCAGAGCCACAAGCTAGCTACTCCTCTTTGACAGTACTGAGATGATCAATATGATTTGTCTTCTTCTGGACACTACCGGAGGCTGAGACACACGCACAGAGCCAAAACAAACAAGAACCATGTTTAAAAGAGACTCTACCTGATCACATCAGTTCTCTGAGACGGCTGTGGGCTGCAAACATCTGCACATTTGATACCTGCACAGAAAAGCAGTACCATGAAAACAAGAAGTCAACTTTGAATTACCACCAGATGTACACAGCTCTTGGTTTCTGGGGGATAAATACAAAAAAAAACCTTTAGTGACAACTGTATGTTTAGGAAGTTCAAACTCTGGCGAACAGCTGGAACTTTGAATATCATGTGCAGGTGTATGAGAGCTGAAGCAGGGCATTTATGAAGTTTTAAATCCTAGATTGCATACTGAACTAAAGAAGTGATGTTTGCAAACCAGATGGTCCTCCAGGCTCAGAAGAATACCTTGTCATTTTCCACGACAAGACAAGCTTTCCCCCAAATTCTAGCAGCCGCTCAGAAATAGAAAACCCCTACGACTGCATAATAGTCACACATATGTAAAAAGAAGTATTGATGAAAAATTACGTAATGAACAGAGGAAAAAAAGACTGGGATAATACGAAACATATACCCATGAACACATGGTGTTATAACACACTGCTGCTACAAAAGAAAATAGCTCATCAGCAAAACAATTTAACTAGCCCACTCTGCAGAAGAAAACTCAGGGCACCTTCCGTAGTTACGGATCTTCAGCTCGCGAGAGATGATCTACTGAAGCAGTTAACTTGAGATAAACAGTGATAGCGTGCAATTAGCTTACTTGGTTTCAAAGCTGTGCTATCATAGAAATAGTTCTGTATAGCATTAAAGGGGGATGAAAGAGTAACACATAACCACAACTGAGTTAAGTAACGGGCATCTTGGGGTGTGCAGTAATGTCTCACCCTTCTCTAGTACAAACAGCCAGATACGATGACGTCCTCCCATATAGTGCAGTTACATCTGCAGTTACAAGCATCACTGCTACAGTAACGTCTCTGAAGTACGACTTTAAACAGACTTTTTCACCTGAACAAAAACCTTACAAAGCCATTTTAGCCAATAACTAGCTATGGTGGGGCTGGGGGGGGTGTGGGGGGTGTGTTCCCCCCTCTTTCCCACCCCACCCCCCTTTCTTTCCAGAGACAGCTCATTTCATTCTAAGCGCTGACATAAGCTATACTAGCATAAACATGCTGGCTGATTCAGATTTCCTTACAAACAGACACAGATTAATGATACACTAGCACTGACAAATCGTTTTAGCATAATCTGTACTTTCCAGACTTAAGAAAATGCCCCGTGCTGATCTCAAGTCTACCTACGAAGTCGAACAGACATGAATCACGGGGATACTCACTGGTCCTTGGTATTGTACGTGGATAAACATCTCTTCCATATTTCTGTTCTTCCAGGTGACCCTCAGTCATCGCTGGTGCCTTGGAGTAGGCTTGAACACTTTGGTGCAGCAAAAAATAACAGAGAAGAACCACAGTTTTTATATGTATGACATTTGTTATCAGTGCATACCAATTCACTAGAAAGGACACAATTTATTCGTACACAGCCATCTACATTAGAGTTGGACGCCACGGTTAAAGTGACAGGAACGTATAAAGTAAAATCAGGTTGTTTAATCCCTTCACAGAAACATCCTGTCTCCTGCACAGATTTCATGACAAAACGCAAAGGGCATTTACATGCAGAGGCAGCTTACATTCCGAAGTTTGGCTACTTTCACCTCGGGCTTACTGAAGATACAGGAGTCAAATTTTCTGTCTCTTCAGAATTTCAAAAGAGATGAATCAATCATGAAATTTGATTCCTTTACCTTTTCCCTGGCAAATTAGTAGCTTTTTCAGTTTTTCTTTCAAAAGAAAAAATATTCTTTGCACATCCTACAGATACCTGGATTAACCTGAGCAGGCCATTTTATTTTATGGGACAAGACAGCATTCATTACAACCATCCTTGACCAATTCTTTTCAATCCACTTATTAAATATTATGCTGACACTGAGAATGCAATGTACACAACATACATACTTCTGGGATGTTTTACTTCAGACCTGCTCTACTCTGACCTCAGGGACTACATGCCCATCAGCAGTCGGAGTGCATTAGACACATTCCACAGGGACTCCCTCTGGTTTAGGTTCATCTGAAAGGAATCTGTTTCACATGCTCAAGGTCTGCTCGGAGACATGAGTCAAACTACAATAATCAACGACTGGAAGATCAGATGCCAAAAGCAGAGTCTTCGCCCACCCTAAACTGCTATTGACAGTGCACCTAAAAGTACACAAGATACTGTTTTCCGTACCATTTTCATGCACCAGAATGTTTAAACATGATATGCTGTTCTGCAGTCGTGTGTTTACATGTTTTCTAGCTGTGAACCACCGAGCGGAGATGGGAATTTTTCTAAGCCTTGGTAACTACCCATGTTTCACAGCATTTAACGGAAACTGCAAGAAAGCATGACATTTTCTACTATCTTAATGGGTGGAAAGGCACACTGGAACTTCAGCACCATCTTGGCATCGCTATTTTACAAGAATTAGGCCCCTTTTGCACAGCTTTGAAGTGTAATTATTCAACTAAGATAACGGCTTCTATTATTTTTGTGTTTTTTTACTTGCGGCATTAACTTCGTGCAATCCCTTGACACAGTTATCAGGTATCGAATATACTCATCACTGGTAACATATGAATCAGAATTACACACAAGTTCCCCTCTGCAGGTTGCTTTAGGAACTGGAATTCTGCACGTGAGTAGGATTTTGTGAACTTAGTGCAAAGAGAAAACTTCCTATAATTTGTGTGAGAACGACTCGGGGAGGTTGAAAGGAACAGATAAAATTCTGGCATTCCCTGTGTTTACCTTTAAGTTTCACATTCTCAGATAAAAGAAGATTCCTGACCAAGGAAAAACCCATCAATTGCAAACAAGAGGAAGATAAATTCTTTTTAATGGTGCTACAGAATACCTGGTGTTGTGGATTTTTCTACTAGAAGTTACACTGCCAGCACTAGAACTAGACACTACCTTTCTTAACACAGAGACAAGATTCTCAGAAAGAGAAACACATCCATATCAACAAAGGAATCATCACCTTTAGAATTACATTCAGAGAATACTCATGCTTCATTGCAGGGAGCTGAAGGGGGGGTGTCGGTCTTTTAAAAATTAGTTTGCCCCAACACCTGCCCTGGGACACTGTCCAGAACCCTGAGAGCAGGAAAGATGAATTCCCCTCCACTTCCATGTACAAGAGCTACAAAGTTACCACCAAAAAGTGAATAGCTATTTTTCCTATAGTTACTTGAGAAGGCTTGTCGGCTGTGGATTAGGGCGGCTTCTAAAGTATTTTTCCTTCATCAGCTTCAAGAGCTGTCTGTATTTCTCCTTTTCTCCTCGCTGAACATCCTAGCAGAACAGAGGGAAAAAAACAAGCAGATTAGAACCACTGCACACGAAGCCCATGTCTGTAATCTGAATATAGTGCGGACTGCTCAGGCTGTTCCCAAAATATTGGCACATTATTGAAGTTTACTTCAGCAGGAATTCCCACACCTTCATTTTGTGTTAGCCCTGCTCTAGGAACTTGGGTCCCACTATAAATCTCAGAATTCCTTCTGCAACTGTTTCCTCAAACAGGGGCCTCTTCTCTTCAGCTGTGGTCTGCACCTCTTGCATAATAATTCAGGCTAATATGCATTTCTGTCAATATACATAATGACCGAGTGCTACGAGTCCCCACAGTATCTCAGTTATACCCCACAGCTTGCCACGACCTGCTTCTCCAGTACTTCAGTGGAAGTTCTTCTCCCTTGTAAGCTAGGTTTATCAGGAATTTTCCAATAGTTGCTTCAGATATTGGACAGGGAAAGACCTCTCAGATAGTCCTGTAAGGAACTTAGTGGTTTTTTGCCTACATTATCCTTTTAAAGTGGCTATGTAAAGATCACAGTTGAGCTCGGTTAAGGACAAACTAGCGAAACATCTCCGCAACAAATACACGCTTAGCGACAAGGCAGTATTGCTCCACTTACAAGTGAAACTGGCTGGAGGGTCCTCCCTCAGTACAGCATTTCCATGAAAATGGTTTAAAATTCAGTCTTTTGGCAACAAAGCACTGCTCTGTTCCAAGACTTGGTGCATGTAAAGGCAAACAAATGCTATCTGCTGATTTTGCAGATGCACTCCTTCAACTTCATTAACTACACCCACGGTGCTGTTACAAACTGCCACTTCAGTGTTTACACACAGCTTTGTTATAACTGCTAAGTTGTCTCATTTCAAAAGACACCTTTCTCACTGAACGTACCTCTTCAGCAGTACAGAGAAGTTTCCCCATTCTGTTGACTTCTGAAGTAAAGGATTCTGGCACAGTGCACTCCTTAATGGGCGGCCTCAGTGTTAAGAAGCTGTCTGGAGCAGGTCTGATGCACTGTTTGACATTCCTGCTTGTGCTAAAAACATCAACAGCAAAAGAAATAGTATCAAGAGAACATTCAGCTATGCATCTCCTGATTCAAGCTCCACCACCAACTATTTTGTAAAGCATGTACACAGACGATGATGGAGATAGACACGAGGTGTTTACGACTTTCAGAGGAAGACCTGCTGTCTTCACCTGGCTAATGGGAAAGTACAGAGAAGTAAAAGTGAAAATCAGAACAACTGCCTTGTATACGCACTGTTATTTGGTCCACATGTCACAACTGCACTCAGAGACACGTGTTACGTCCATGGCAGCCCAAGCCCTGAGTCCACACAGAAGACTAAAGAACCGTGCAGGTGCGCTGCTCATACCATCCAACCCTCAGCTCTACTAAAAGCCAGCGCACTGGCACCAAAGTGTAGCTGCTGCTTTCCTTACAGAATCATTCTGCCAGAGACCTCTGGAGATCATCTGGTCCAAACGCCTGCTCAAGAAGGGTCACCCACAGCAGGCTGCTCAGGACCATGCCCGCTTGGGTTTTCAAACATCTCCAAGGACAGAGACTCCACAACCTCTCTAGTCAACCTGTGCCAGTATCTCACCACTCTCAGAGTAAAAAAGTGTTTCCTGATGTTCAGATGGAATTCTCTGGTTTTCGATTTGCACCCATTGCCTCTTGTTCTGTCAGTGGGCACCACTGACAAGGGCCTGGCTCCCTCCTCTTCATTCCCTCCCTTCACATGTTTATACACATTGGAGAGACACCTTTGAGCCCTCTCTTCTCCAGTCTGAACAGTCCCAGCTCTCTCAGCCTCTCCTTGTGTGCTAGATGCTTCCCTCCCTTAACTGCCTTTGCAGCTCTTTGCTGGACTTGCTCCGGTAAGTCCAAGTCTTCTGTGTGCGGGGGAGCCCAGTGCTGGACACAGCACTCCAGAGGTGGCCTGAGTGGAAATGAAGGATGACCTCCCTCCACCCGCTGGCAAAACCGTTCCTAACACAGCCCAGGATGCTGTTGGCCTTTGCCATGAGGACCTGCCACTGGTTCATGGTCAGCTAGTTGTCCACCAGGACCTCCTTCTCTGCAGAGCTGCTTTCTAGCTGGTCAGCCTCCAGCAGGTACTGCTGCATGGAGCTGTCCCTCCCCACATGCAGGGCTTTGCATTTCCACTTGTTGAACTTCATGAACTCTCTGCTGAGTTCTCCAGCCTGCCCAGGTCCCTCTGGACGGCAGCACACCCATCAGGTGCATCAGCCACTCCTCCCAGCTCTGTACCACCTCTGAACTTGCTGAAGGCGCACTCTGTCCCATCGTCCAGGTCATTAATGAGGACGTTAAATAGTGCTGGCCTCAGTACCGACCCCTGGGATACTTCGGGACTGGACTTCTTTGTAACTTTGTCACCACAGCACCTCCAAGCTGCGGTACGTGCAGGACTGTCAATCCTATTTTGAGACTGGAAGGCGAACAGTAGCACCAAATCGCATCACGACCCGTTCCTGTCTTCCAGCTATTTCTGACTCTGAGGCGAGTGTACAAACAGCGCCTCAGCATCCCCCAAACTATACTTCGCAACAATCAAATCAGGAACTGTTTCATGCCAAACATCATGGAGGTTTTTTGGAGGGAAAGTTGTAGGGTTTTGTGGTTTTGGTGTTTTAAAACCACAACTTATTTTTTCCTGTCAAATCAACTATTTAGGACTTTTTCACAGGCACTCCTGGCCTCAGCCTCTTCTCAAGTTCAACACCTTCTTCTACCACAGACCTTTAATATTTATCTAATCTCCTGTGTCTGTGAAGTACCTGGATTTAAAGAAAAAGTTGGATTTAAAGTTGGTTGAAGGAAAAAAAAAAAAAGCGGCTGGAGACCTCCCTTTGTATAGCAGCCTGGAGAAATTCCAGAATACCTTGTAAAAATATTATTATATGGACACAGATAAATATATTCAGCAACACAGAAGAAGTTCCAAGAATGAAAGACAGCAAACCTTTCAGAGACAAAGTCAAAGTAAACAGAAGGATATTTACCTCAGACATGGAATTGTCTTGTGAGAAAGGGATAGTGTTTCCTTAGCCAAGCAACTATTGGTTTCACAAGGCATTTTATCTACGAGACAAGAGCATAAGCCATCAGCAACTATAAAAGGAAACTGAAGAGTTTTATGAGTTTACTGTAAAGAGCTTCACCAAACATAAATTATTTTCATTTACTCTCTCACATCATAATATTATTTGTGTTATGTTACTTTAGGATATTTTCAGATTTTTGTACTGGCAACTACAGAAAGCTGCGCACACAAAGTATTGCCAGCCTAAAGCTGAAATAAAAAAGGGTTATCAGGATCTACTACCTAAAATTAGCATTTAAAACAATTTACTTCTGGCAAGCTAAGAGTGGACGTATGAGAACTGAAGGACTGCATCCAAGGCAGCTCTTGTACTGAGATGACAAGATAAATGCCTGGCCCTAGTCCAGCAGCAACGCAAGGATGCAGGGAAGAAACAGAGCTCATACTCAAGTATTTCTAGATGTTACCTAGATATTGTGCCTTCAATAATCTGTACATAAGCCTAGGGGTAGAGTTGCACAGTACACAAGGTAGGGTTAAAAAGAAATGAGTTAATAACTCGATGTCAGCCTTACCAATTTTTATCATTTCTATATCTAGCGCAGAAGCTGCTGGTCTTTTAGATGAACGGACAGAAGTGGTACATGGAGTCTTAAATAAAAACAAAAGAAATACCAACGTGAGTATAACCTGAATGTCAACCAAGCAATCAAAATTCCTGAAATTTAGTCAGCTCTATTATGACTTGGGGACCATGATTTGCTGGTTCAGGTTGTAGCAGAATGCAAACCTTTGCAGGATCTCTGACACATACACTTTAGTTTTTTAAATGCAGGCTCTCACACGTGCAGTGATTAAAACAATACAAGCTTATCGCTGAGTTCTCCTCAGTCAGCCCCGAACCATTCCAACATGTGATAGCTTAGCCCTTGAAAAATATATTTTGTACAAACAAGAGTTACTTTCTCAGGAACAAGTAATTACAGCGTGACATTTTCTTATTCCTCCTATTCTACGGGGCAATAAGAAAAATACGACCACACCTCTGAACCAAACTAGGGAGTCAAGCAGTTCATGACTCATTTCTACAGAGCCAAAGTCCTACAGGAATCTTCTTCTGGACTGGAGGATAACAAACCTAGCAGAAAGAGGTTTATCCAGAGGAATTTTGCAGTTTTTCTTGTACTGTAATGTATTTTGACTACAATTTTGAGAAAGAGAGTAACAGTTTGCAAACATACTAAAACTATAAACTTGAGCAATTGTAAAGCATCTGGAAGACAACAAACATTCAGCTCTTTCCTCAGCCACAAGTGCTAGAGCAGAGTACGTGAACCTGAGTAAGGCAAACCCAGCACAAGAGCTGCCTGCTGTAAATGGAGAAGAACCACCTCCTGCTGTACAGGCTCAGAGCAGGCCCAACTTCCAGATGCATGAGGGAGAGCCGCCTCCTCTTTCACCTTGCAGAGATTCCACCCAATTTCAAAATCCTTGCTAACCTCTTTTGCAGACTTTCTGATTGGAGCGGCATTGCTGACTGCAGCCTTCTGGCATTCACTTCTTGCCTTGGCTGGCAATGTCACTGCAGCAGAAACTTCTTCAACTTTCTCTTTACACTCAGGGATGGCGCAATCTACAAAATCTAAAAAACAAAGACAGATCATATAAGAATATGATTTTAAACGGGATTAGGACTTCTATTTGCATTAAAGCCCATCACCTTAATCCCACCTAAAGCAGTGTGACTCATTTCAAGTTACACACCCTTCTGCCAAATGCTCCTCACCCCCTCCACACGTGCACGTACTCTTGCAGTTTATTATGTGTCACTCGTGTCCAGTTGAGAGCAGCCGCTCGTTGAGGTCTAGAAACCAAAGCTACCCAAGCCTGTTCTTTCCAGCACTAAAGCAGCAGAGACATGCAAGCCCTCAGACGCTACTTCCAAACACCAACAAGCCAGGGCTGTCTACTAAGGGGCTGTGTTAGATTAAATCATATTAGACAACAGCATTTGTTTGAAGATAAGACAATGACATTTTAGCAGACAAGGGCATAGATGGTACCACATTCTTAGAAGCAGATCTGGCCTGCTGACTGAGACGTGGCAATTGCTCCTACCAAGAGTTGGTCACGCTGCTAAAAGGAGGAGGGATAGGGGAACAAGATATCATTTTGACGTATTTTTCAATTGTTTTACGCTCTTAAGCCTGAAAAGCACACTAAGAGTTCAGCAGCCCCTACCATTAAATAAGGGGTAGCATTGTTTGCCAAGCACTAACTAGGAAGCTCCACGTCTCCCCATAGAACTTGTGCTAGGAAACATCATACAGGCTAAAGAGCAGCACTTCTCCGTCTTCACCAGTAAAGACAGAGGAGAGGAAATGTCCATCTCAAATCACGACCAATGCAGCTGGCATCCAGAAGCATCGACATGGCTGCAGGCAGCTGCGTCGTTTTACCCTTAAACACTTTGTGGAGGGGGTATCAGAAAAAGCCTCACCGAAGAAATCACTTCTCTGCCCCGCTGTTCTCTCCTATGCCCGCTGCATCTCCACCCTTCTTTACTCATCCTTCCTCTATCTTTTCAAAATGCACATGCCAAAATTTTCAGATTCAGACTAAAGTGACCCTTCTGTTTTCAATTCAGCTTCCCCCCACCCCCAACCCACTAGCTCGCAGAAATACCATTTTTCTCTGCCTGACATTAAAGTTACCTTCCTTCACATCCCAGATTCTAAGTGATTTCCCATAAGACATATGGGTATTTTGAGCTGACTGAGGTACACTGCAAATACAGACAGCAGGGAGCACACAAGCTTTGATTTAAAATACTCTTTCTGCCAACGTGCACGGGCTTACCGCCAGAGAGACCTGGGCTCTCTCCTGCTGGCAGTAAAAGCACTGTGTCCTGCCTCAGCCAACACTGATAACACCTTAGGTAGGGCCAGGCGCTACCATACACCCTCAGGCCACCAGCTACACAGATGGCCACCAGGGAAGAACGGCTTCAAATGCCACAGTTTCAGCAATAATGCCGAAGTACAAAAGCCAGAGTTTCCTAAGGTACACGAAACCCAAGAAAAATCAGGCACGTCAAATACTTCTGTAATGTGCAATACCTTTTTTTTGCTTTTTTGCTGGAGTCTGGTCAGGATCTTCCACAGGTGGCGAAACGCTGAGGAAAGAACACACAGACAGTGTTTTGCAATCACCCTTAAGCTTCCAGCAGGCTGACTTCCCTTCACAGGGCCCAAACGTCCAAAGTGAGTTTTCATACGCCAAAGGTCTCCCCCTCCACGCGCCCCTGGGATCATCCCAGACCCCCCCCGCCA
>Ga0065711_1036572_pt1 | contig 20846 bp, 6 predicted proteins | sample Hoacrofraction12_FD_59098 | JGI IMG/M metagenome (GOLD analysis project Ga0065711, IMG submission 59098) | Hoatzin crop microbial communities from Cojedes, Venezuela - Epithelial fraction 12 v2 (version 2) | ecosystem: Host-associated > Birds > Digestive system > Esophagus > Crop | place...
GTATCTGCAGCTCCAGCTGCTGGGGCGGTCAGGCCAGTGGTTCTTTAGATTGGATTTTGTGATAAGGAGTCTCCTTCTAGACTGAAGAAGGACCTACTAGTGCAAGAAAAATGCAATGTTCCCATTGCATATTTCTCTTCATTATACTTGGAATTCTCCCAAGCTTCCTGATACAGGTTTGAAGAAATGGTAAATAGGCATGAGTTTAACTGGTTTGTTACTGGTTTGGTGGTTTTTTTTTGCATAGCACAGGTTTGAAGGCTCAGGATGGGATTGTTTTCTGCTGGCCTGCAAAGCACAGGGGAAGATAAAACAATTTTCAGCTTTTGCTAATCTTAATAACCAGTTTAGCAAAGATCAATAGAAAGATGCAGGACAACATTGACTGGAAATTCTTGTGAGCGACAAGAATGAATTTCAGTTTAGAGAAGTCTCTCGGTGTATGTGAATGCTCTTTCTCAAAGCTTTTTGAGAAGCTTTTCAGACTGTCCCGGGCTCCCCTTTTCAGGCCGCTTCCAGCTCTTGCTTGATCCTTGTGAGCTGGTAGCAAAACAGTTCTAACACCTCTTGAGGGTCATCATTCCAGATCTCCCTTTATACATTTCTATAACATGCTTGCTTTTCTGATAAAAACTTTTCTCTAAACTAGATAAAAATTTGTGGATGCTGAGATGTGGAAGCAATTTTTGTTAGCTTTTATTAGTTTTTAATTAAAATCTTTTTTCTGCAGGAAAATAAGTACAAGAGTTTTTTTGGTGAACCTGCTAAACAGTTGGAACATCTTTCTTCCATTCTTACCAGGCCCTGCCTCCTGAATACCTCCTGTGAGGAGAACTATTATCTCTAACACCACAGCATAACCACTTTCTACTTCATATATTCCCCAATTTCACCGTACAACCTTACTTGAATTCAGCACTGCTGAGCCCAAAGTAAAATAGGAGAGGGCAGCAGGGGCTGAGACCAGGAGGGAGTTCAAGATGTTTTTGACGAGGATGAAGGGAAACATCAGAGGGTTTGGGGCAGAAATTTTGTTTTGGTGCCTGGGGATAATGAAGACCTGTGTGGCAAGAATGTTGTTCATAGCTGTTTGCACAGGCTGGAAAATGTTACGAAGTTGGCTTGGCTGGCACTGCTTAGCTCAGATTAAAGAACACTTTGTTTGGATGGGCATATCTAACAGACACCTATCTAAGTCTTTGGCTTTTTTTAAAGTTTGTTTTCTGTTTTTACAGTATATAATGGAGCTTTTATGCTCAAGTTTTCCATCTGAGACTTGAAAGGAAGTTAACTTAAGATTGTTGATGTTTTATATAAATCTGGAGAGGTGGATAAACATCACTGCTTCCTGTTAACTACTGGGCAATCAAATAGTGGCTGATAATTTGCTTAACTTGATGACCTCTCCCTTTTTGCTGCTGTTTGAAACGTTTGGAGACTCGGGTACCTGGCCTGTTATTATCCCTACAGCATCTACTGGTGTGCTCAGCAGAAAATCTTGCGCTGTGTACAAATCTTCCATTCTCCGTGTTCATAAATGCCTGGCTAATTGCTTATTATCATATCGAAAAGCTGCACACTACAGAGCAGATGCCAGCGATTCAGACGGCTGGCTGGAGCTTGGGTGCCTGCTTCAGTCTGCTCGGCGCAGCGGCTGCGAGAGGAGCGCTGGGAGGTACAAGCTGGAGACAGCCTTCTTGAAAATCAGGGTAGTCAGCAGTAAGTGTTAAATAGGCTGTTAGAGGCCAGAGATTTCCCTGCTTTAATCCTTTGGCAGTAAAGGAACAGATGCAACAAGTGGTCTTCCGTGGAGGAAGCGTGCTGATGCTCTGCTGAGGAGTGCCAGGGTCACCGTTTTCAGTCTTGTTCGCTGCGTATCTTTTTATCATTTCTGTCACTCAAATCCTGTTGTGTCTTTACCTACAGATAGCGGATGTGCACCTGATAGATGCTCTCTTGAGCAGCTTTGAAAAAGCTGTTTGTGAGATCCTAGTAACTTTTCTACCTCATATCTCTTTTACCAATCAATATATTTGCTCAAAGAAATCTCAGGAGCAATTTATTTACCAAACGCTGCCTTCCCCCTGCATACCGGCAGCTCCTTTCTGCCCCTACATCCTGCTTCCAGTTTTGCCAGCAAAAAAGGTCCGTGCTATAAAGCACCCTGGATCAGGGAACCGATCCAGGTTGAAAATGACCTGCCAAAACCCTGGGGCCTTCTTGAGTAGGAACGGCTCCTCGGTTTGTTTCAGAGTGCGGACGCATTTGCCCTTGCACCTTTTCTTGAGTAGTGGAGGTAGAAATAGGGACAGGGGCAACTTAAACCAGTGTCACTGGCAGAAAACTATGGAGAGCCACAGACTGACTAAGGTACACTTGTCTGTTCTTTGTTATTTTGGGTATTTTTCTTCTCCATAATATTACCTTGGTGCCTCTGCAGTGGCTTTTCATAGTTTCAGAACAGGGCCTCTAAACTCTTCCACCCCAACGCACCAGTTTAGCTGATTTCTCATGGGAAACTCCACAAGGCTAAGGCCTGAGAGGCTCATACATCTGCTGGTGCCTTCAGATGCTCTGGGTTTTAGTGCGCTGAGAGTACTTACATGAATGGAGCACTGGAACAGGCTGCCCAGGGAGGCTGTGGAGTCTCCTTCTCTGGGGATATTCAAGACCCGCCTGGACAAGGTCCTGTGCAGCCTGCTCTAGGTGACCCTGCTTCGGCAAGGGTGTTGGACTAGATGACCCACAGAGGTCCCTTCCAACCCCTACCATTCTGTGATTCTGTGATTAAATTTCCCTCCTCACCGCTGCATTTCCTGCTCCTGTCACAATTAGATGTCTGTGGGAGATTGGGATCGAATAATGTAAATTATGTGTTTTGCATTATCCTGCTGCTGTTTGAGTGTCTCGCTTGTTTGGAGATCTGGTATCCTTGGTGTCTCTTTCCCTGGTCCTGGATGCGCATCCATCCACAGCCCAGCCTGCTGCCCTTTGGGATGCTCACTCTGCTTGCCAGACCCTCTGCTAGGTTGGCTCAGCTCACTGATTCAGCAGAAGACGAATCACCTTTTTGATGGGTTGATTCCTGTAGAAGTTTTTCAGACTTTTAGATCTAGTGCGAAGTGAGTAGCAGGAAAGTGGAGTCAGAGAAATGAAGGAGCCAGAGGAAAGTAAACACATGGTTTGTGACAACAGCGCTATTAGGTCAATTTATACAGTTGTCTGTAGAACAGTCAAAATAACTGGCTGTTTTAACGCGCATCTTTTATAAGTTTAGATAATTGAAAATGTTGTGTTTTATCACAGATACTTAAAACAATTTTTGGAATGGATTTTATAGTTTCTTTAAATGTTACTGTCTTCCTGTCTTTCAGGCTGAAGGTGGCCCATTGTAAGGGTTAATCGTCTGTCAAATATTTGATAATCATTTGTTAAGAAAATTACCTGCATTGTTCATGGTAAGGCTTATATTTGATATTTCACATTTAGTTTGTTATGGTGACACATTTAGGGTATTTCTTATGCTTTTTTAGTAGTAACATTTCCTTTAGCTGTAAGAATGACTTCTGCTGCGGTTGGATCATACATTTACTGGGAACTGCAACTTCACTGAGAAAGTTTTTGATTTTGGATGACTGAATCAGTAAATATTGGAATAAATTAACATATCGATACAAAAAATTATCCTTTATAAATTGCTATATATCCTCTAAAGTATATAACCTAAGGGAAGACCTTTATGTGTTCACAATCTTAAAGGACGTTTAAGAGCAATGCTTTTACAATTGGAAGGACTTTTTCTGGCCATATTAAGCAAAAAAAATTATTTGGCAATTCTTTTAGTGTGTAAATGACATCAGCTGTTGGGATTTTGTGACTTGGACTACTTTATAAAAGTTACAAAACTTTCCTTTGTTATTTTACAGGAGTTTTTCATCAGTATGTCTGAAACCATTAAATATAATGACGACGATCACAAAACTGTGTTCCTGAAAACATTAAATGAACAACGTTTGGAAGGAGAATTTTGTGACATAGCTATCGTGGTTGAAGATGTTAAATTCAGAGCACATAGGTGCGTGCTTGCTGCCTGCAGTACCTACTTCAAAAAGCTTTTCAAAAAACTGGAAGTAGATAGTTCATCAGTAATAGAAATAGATTTTCTTCGTTCTGATATTTTTGAGGAAGTTCTCAATTACATGTACACTGCAAAGATTTCTGTTAAGAAAGAGGACGTAAATTTGATGATGTCGTCAGGCCAGATTCTTGGTATTCGGTTTCTGGATAAACTCTGCTCTCAAAAACGTGATGTGTCTAGTCCTGAGGAAAACACACAGTCCAAGAGCAAGTACTGTCTAAAAATAAACCGTCCCATGGGGGAACCTAATGATACCCAAGATGATGAGGTGGAAGAAATTGGAGATCATGATGACAGTCCATCAGATGTGACGGTGGAAGGAACTCCCCCGAGTCAGGAAGATGGAAAATCACCTACCACTACCCTCAGAGTGCAGGAGGCCATTCTGAAAGAGCTGGGAAGCGAAGAGGTTCGCAAAGTAAACTGCTATGGCCAGGAAGTAGAGCCTATGGAAACCACCGAATCAAAAGATTTAGGATCTCAGACCCCTCAGGCTTTGACATTTAACGATGGCATAAGTGAAGTAAAAGACGAACAGACACCAGGCTGGACCACAGCTGCTGGGGATATGAAGTTTGAGTATTTGCTTTACGGTCACAGGGAACACATTGTATGTCAGGCTTGTGGTAAGACCTTTTCTGATGAAGCGCGATTGAGAAAACATGAAAAGCTACACACCGCTGACAGACCGTTTGTTTGTGAAATGTGTACAAAGGGCTTTACCACGCAAGCTCATTTGAAAGAGCACCTGAAAATACACACAGGTTACAAGCCTTACAGTTGCGAGGTATGTGGAAAGTCTTTTATTCGTGCGCCGGATCTAAAAAAGCATGAAAGAGTTCACAGTAATGAGAGGCCATTTGCATGCCATATGTGTGATAAAGCTTTCAAGCACAAGTCCCACCTCAAAGACCATGAAAGAAGACACCGAGGAGAGAAACCTTTCGTCTGCAGTTCCTGCACTAAAGCATTTGCTAAAGCATCTGATCTAAAAAGACACGAGAACAATATGCACAGCGAAAGAAAACAAGTTACTGCAGCCAATTCCATCCAGAGTGAAACAGAACAGTTACAGGCAGCAGCTATGGCTGCTGAAGCAGAGCAGCAATTAGAAACTATAGCTTGTAGTTAAAAACTAAAGCAGAAACTTTATCAGAAATAATATAAGAAATTAAATTGAACAAAATCTATTGTTGGTATACGTTTAGACTGAGAATTATCTATTCAAGAGAACATATTTTTAGAGGATTTGAATGCTACATAGGAATGCATAGCATTGCTTGGTTAGGTATTTTAAAACATTTCAGAGATGGGTATTCTTACAATATGAAATAGTTTTGTTGTCATTAGCAGTATAATGCACTAATACCTGATTCAATTTGAGAATATGATGAAATACGCTATAAAACAGGGATCATCACCGGCTGAGATTTTGTTTCATCCAGTGTGCAATAAGCATATGGTGTCGGCATCAAAATCAGTGAGTTATATGTAAAAACGCAGACATCTCAGAAAATAACAACCATGGAAAGGAAATACTTGTTTTTCATAGTTTTGAAAGTGTTATGCCTACAGTTTTTGAGAAACAGATGATGATTCCCTAAGCTTTATAATTCCTCATTTTTTCACCTAATGTAGGTGCTAGAGGTTGGTACAACAGAGTGTAAGGGGGGACGGTGATCAAAATGAAATTGCTTCTTATTCCATTCCCTCAGGTATCCCCTTATTTTAATCAAGGTTGCAAATTTAATGAAATACTTGCTTTCCTGGAAAAACTGCATTATTCACAATGGTCCTGGCTGGCAAAGCAGAAAGGTTGCTGCGTTCACCAGTCCTTCTGTGAGGAAAAGAGTCTGCCTCGTTTGTTTCTGTGTTCACTCTTATGCAGGCCCCCGGAGGTGGGACAGAACCACGGAGGAAAAAGGGTGCAGCGTGGAGAAGGAGACACGTTCCTTATTCGGACCCAGTAGAAATTAGTTGAAGCTAATACAGCCCGAGGCTGTAGTTTTTGTTATGCAGCTTTCAGTTCGTTTCTGGCTGTATGGCGAGTGACTGGGTGGCACTGCCAGACCTCCGCAGCTGCAGAGCGCAGCCTCGGGCTGTCGCGTGCCTGCCCGCAGCCTTCAGGCTGGGTTTTCTGTCGTGGCTGGTCATACCAGCTAATAGGTCCCGTTCGAGTTTAAAAACTTATGCCTTCTGACACGCAACCTCTTGGCAAGAGGGAACTTCAAGTGAGCTATTTCAGTCATAACTGATCCAGAATCAGTGTTCACTAGTAGTCTGTTACTTAGAGTTGCCTATTTTTTTTTTTCAGACAAGCTGGGGTAGATGCTGCTAATTTAACTGTTAACTCACAGAGTCAACAAAGTAAGTGGTCTTTGGATTGCAGTCTGCTACGTGTAGTCAACAAGAGAAGACACAATAACAGTGGTAATGTAATCCAAAGGGATACTGAGCCTTTATTTTAAATTTGTAAATACTACAGCTGTTGTCAAAACTTCGTTTGAAGTTGGAATGGGAAGAAACCTGCACTCTTGGGCACGTGGTTGGGTAACATTGATTGCTTGCGATACCTGTAGCATATGAAAGTGTTAGACCAGTTTCTGGTAAGTTACTGTGTGGTAGATCACATCTTGCTTTTCTAAATAGAAGTTGAAAATAGCATTTTTGGAACTGTTATATGGAACTTTGATTATTGATTTTTTGTTTGGTTGGGTTTTTTTACAGCTTCCTTTTATTCATGTACTCATTGGGTTAAGCAGTCAACTTAAAATGCCAATAATTGTTTGAAAGCTGGTCTGTAAATAAAACATGAACTTAATATTTTAGAAAATGTAAACTTTGGACCTTTACCAATATATTTTTTTAAAATGTTGCTTCATTTTACATTCAGTAATATTAGTTTGTAAACAAACTATACATTTTGTATCTGTGCAACATCAGAGGATGTGTATTCATTGCATTTTATTGGTTCTCTTGAGGAACATGATAAATGACCATTGTTAAAATGTTTTACTGTATATGATCATAGATATAAAGATAGTAGGTCCAAAATGGGATCTACTTTTTTTTTTCTAAATATATTAGTCTTGCTATGTTTTCTTATCTAAAATTTTGTTCATTTTTTCTTAGATGATAAAATTGGGGTTGATAAGTCTGTACAAACCAGATCTGTTGTGATAAGAGTTCAAAAGTATGAAAGATGAAGAAAGTAAATTTTCTCTAGGTCTCCTATGAAGAGTGCAAGCAGTAATGATCTTCAATTACAGCAGTGAACATTTACATTAGACATTAAGAAAAACTTTTGAAGGGTTGAATAATCTATTGTTAGAACAGGATGCCTGGGGAGGCACTGCAATTTCCACTAATGGTGATATTCAAGAACGAGTTAGACAAACATCTGTTAGGAATGGTATAAATATAGTTAATACTGCCTTGAAGCTGAGGGATAAGCTAAATAGCCTGTCAAGAAGATCCTCATTGGTTTTTTTGGAAAGTAATTGGTGAAAATGGAACTCACTGGGACAGCAGACACTTGAATGGAAAGACAGAGCTCAAGGCTTACAGTTAAAGAAAATTGCCCTCTGACATTTGTGCACAGGCAGTCAGGCTGTGAATTTGAAATTGTTATAGAAAAGCAGGCTTGCATTAGAAGACACACAACTGAGAGTGTTATAGCATTGTGTTTTACATCAGAGTAAATTCTGCTATTGTTAAAGCTTACAGCTGTAAGAGTTATACAAGGTTACAGCTATAAGGGTTGCATGATGTTTTTAGCTTTTTAAAACTGGGACAGAATGATGTTACACATACTCCGATACAAAAGTCTGCAGAGGCAGGAACAAATATTACTGTTGCACGTTCCTTGGACAGGCATGAACACCTTACATGAGGTTTGATCTTAACAGCCTGTCACAGGAACAAGTTCAGCAAAACCAATGGAATTGCTCCCATGTCAAAGGTTTTGAAAGGGGGCTTGGCCCCATGCTGGTTTCTAGCTCCTTAAGTCAGAAAACTGCTGTATGTTCCTGAGACCAACAATGACAATAATGATCAGGAAGGCAAAGGCTCAATTATTTTGTGAAGTTGAGAATTTTGTTGGCAATTTCTACTAACGATATCTGTTTTAAGGATGTGAACTTACCTTACTTCTAGTCTTTTTGAATGCCAATAGATAATATTTTCTTCCCTTCCCAATTGTTTTTATTCAAGACAGGGAGAAGGCCTAGAGTACTTAAGCTTAAAGTTTTGGAAAAGGTTTTGGAAAAGAATGTGGAGGTAACCTTAGCTGCACATTATTGTTAGTGTGTTCTAAGTTAATCCCGTTCATTGTGTACATTCTGAAGGGTTGTTAGCTTGTATGTTACGAGGGCGTGTCTGTGAAGTTCAGATAAACCTGTCTGCATCTTAAGACATGACTGCTCCCAGCTCTCTCCTGTCTTGCCAGAAGATGCCATGTACAGGAGCAGATGTATGTCAGCTCCAAGCCACAGAGGATTTCCAGCATGATAAACCGTAAGCTATGAGCTGTTGATCAAGAAATGAGCAGGTTTTTATTTTTGCTTTTTTAAGAATGGCAACTTCTTTCAGAGCTTATAAGACAGTGGATGATACTCTGTCCAATTAGTGGGAATTCTGCTGCTGACTTTACTGGGGCTAGACTAGCCTAATATTCCTGACAAAGTTGTCCAGGCAAATTAGCTGATTGGTGTGCATGCAGGAGTGACAGAATGCTTTAGAAACATAGATAGCTAAAATAACATTCGGTGTGAATCAATTGTTTTTCTCAGAATTAAGTAGCAAAAAGATCATTCATGGAATTGGTCCTAAACATACACTCCTCCATCTATGGCTTGTGAGATTGGAGTCAGTTATGTCTGTAATATACATAGGATAGCAAAAATTTGGTTACTGTTTTGGCTTATGCTGAATGTCTGTCCATGTCATGATGTTAGGTGGCTAAGTGGCTTCAGTGGAACTCTCCGTGTATTGGAATTAAGTATAGGGATAGGTGTTTGCGTGACCAGGGCTGATGTGTATAATGCAGCAGCGTATTAGTTGATGTGAAATGACGTGGTTCTGGTGACCCAAATGGGTCTGTATGGTCAGCACCAGTTGAGACACCAAAGCAAAGTGTTCTCAGTTGCAGAAACATCTAAGTATTAAGGAAGCATAATCATTTATTTGAAAGTCTTTGTGTTTTAAAAGACTAAATAACTTAGAGTGAAAAGAGATATTTGAAATAAGATCGTTGCTGTTCAGTGATCTTAGCTGTGTGTTCTTAAAAATGATGGTGTGGTTTTTGTAAAGGGAAAAGGCACAAAGAGAACACTGAACTCTGGTATCTGATTAATTTCTGATCCAAATTGTGTTAGCCATGGGTGTGCAGCTGGTTATCTGGCACAACTCAGTTTGGAAACTGCAAAAGTTCAGGAAAATACGTGCTAGCCCTTCTTCACTCCCCACCCCCTCTTCTATGCACCCTTCTTATCTATATTTAAACAAATATTAGAAAATGAAGCAATTCACAGTTGAGTGCTTGTGTTTTCGTTGTTATGCTTTAGTATTTGAAAAATGTTTAAGCCTGGAGATCAGGGTTTAAGGTTGCGTGAAAGAAAATGCTGACTTAACTAGCAAGATTTTGAGGAGATTAGCTTCTATTTCATGTAAACTGCAGAATACTAAATACTCATCAAAATCTTGCCATTTAGGTACCCAAACTGGAGTTCTTTTGAAGATCAGGTCCTAATTTTCTAATCTAGAGATTGTGTTCATGATTCCAGTGAATAAGGATGTTGAATAGCTGGGTGAGATACAGAGTGAAACATCAGATGACATCAGAAAGTCTACCCTAAGCTTAGAGTATACATTTAGGGACAGATTATCTGTTCCTGAGTCTTTTATCAATTTAAACACCTCCCTGTCTTGCAGGAGAGACAAAGCATTTCTGAAACAAAGTACATCTACTGATAAGAAGATCCTACTTTTCTGAATGTAAACATTTACACGTCAGTACAGAATAGGATGATTCTACCTAGAAGGTAAAGACAGACCCAGGGAATTTTCATCTCTTTCAAACAGCTAATCTGTAGATCACAGTAGTATGCCCAGTCAGACAGAAATGTGCATGTTTCATTAAAAATTCCATTACAGCAGTTGGTCTGTCATTTGTCTCCCTATAGGTCTAAAACAATTACAATGACTTTCATTGTGGAACAGATGGAGGGTTTCCATTAATAGATTTTGTTAAATAATGTGTCAGAAGAGTTGAAACATCTTTTCTCAGGAATGATTTTTGAATGTAATACAAGAAATCTGAAATAATAGGATAGCTAAAAATAGTGATTTATACAACATTGATATGTTTTTCAATGTGTTTCTCTCCACTGTCCCTTTGTATTCTTTTTTATTTGCAGACTCTGCTCCTTCACATACTTACAGAACTCTGAAACTTTATGAACCTTAGCGGTTCCAATGTGAACAGAACTAGAGCCATCATGCTGCGAGCTCTTTAAAATAGAAACAGAATTTTGAAGTCTTACTGTTTTTTAATAATCTGTAGATAAGCATCTGATTTTTAATAGATAAACTTGAAATACACGTAGACCATATGAATAAAGTTGTTCCATGTTTGACATCTTTGGCAAATGGATATCAAAAATCATGGCCAAAGCAGAACTTCCAGATACCTATATACCTTATCCTTTCTATATATGTATATATATGTTATGTTTTTTTGAGTCTGTAGTTTTTGAAAGAACAGAAGCTTATAAAATAAGTGGTGCTAACAAGAAATTGAAACTCTTACTGAATGGAAATTCCAAATTATTTTCTTTTTAATAATACTGAGCCATTTTGAATAAGTATATGACAATAACTACGTATTATGTATTATGCATATAAATAGTTTTAAAGCTGTATTTTAGTGCAGAAGTAAAAGAAATTAATGGAAATAATGTAGTGAATGTTGATTGTCTTTATGGAATCATAAAATCACAAGAATTATTAACATTGAGAATTTCAACTTCTTCCACCAAAATGTCAAAGCGCTATTCTGTTTTAGAAAAATGTATTTTCTGATGCAGCACCGTTCTGTTAAAAACAGTAACACCACCACCACCACCACCACAACATACCCCACAGTGCCTGCATTTGGAGTTTTCTGACCTCTTCCCAATGGCCTATTTATACTTTTAATATGAGTAATCTTCATCTGCAAGCAATTTAGCTGCAGGGAAGCTCAATCTGTAGAATATTTTTAAAGACAAAAATATTCTAGGTTTTCTTTCTTTGCTAATAAATACCCATTTTTTTCAGGGTCAAGGGTACCACAAGCAGTGCTTACAGGAACGAACCACTGTAGTGGGATTGCAGATTGCTCAGACGAGAGGATGTAGAATAGTAGAACTCCACTTTGAGATCAAAAACTAATTTCTTCCTACTCTAGAAATTGGAAATGTTACTGCCACGAGATCCTGTGTAACTTCAGGCAGGAGTTCCTCTTCAAGGGAAGTTATTAGTTCTCTGTGGGTGATTTATGGCTGTTTTTTACTTGTCATCAGCATAATTGGGGTTTGTGAGAGTAGAGTTTTCAGGACTGCATCTTTAAAGATATTAATTGGTTCTGTTTTGCATGCTGTCAAAGCTTTTTTACATGTTTTTGTTGTGTTTAAGGTTGCATGGTGAAAGTTAGGGAGAAGAGTTGGAATAAAAGGAAGAATACACTGTGAAAAATGTTCTAAACATTGCATTTATTAAACTCCAAGACAAATTACATGCAAATTTTTATTTAAAGTATTTATGGTACGTTATATATAAGAACATGTTTTCACTTCCTTAAGGAGTCAGTACCCCTAGATGATAATTTGCTGATTTATTTTCATTACCTTAACACTTTAGCATCACTGTATAGATCTATTTTTCCTGGTTATGAAAATCATAGTTTATCTGTTCATACAGCTCTGTTGCACTAGGCAATTATACTGCCTGTCTATAGCTAAGCAGCATTTAACCCTTTTTCCTCTACGCTAGGGGATCCATCTTTTTTGTATCCCAAATAGCCCATTATCATTCCCCCGTTTCAAATAACCAAAGTTTTCATGCGATGTGCTTAGGACATTAAGGAACGTTTTCTCAGATGGCAGCAGGGTTTGATCTGATTACTTTGCGATGACGTAAAGTGAATAGAAGGTTCTGTATGAAAAAGTACTTTGCAATGGAATATTTCTCTATATTTATTTCAAAAGTTAAGCATTGTTTTTTATTTGTTTCTGTTCCGCTATAAACCTTCTTTTTTGAGAATACAGTCTTCTAAAGGCACAGCAAAGTCGACTTTGTATGGTAAAGCTTAATTCTACTGAAAGGGTGAGTCTTGTTCCTTCTCCCCTCCTTTCCTGCCCACAAAGGTGTCTGCTGGACTGCTGTGCCAGTGCAAGGTAAGTGATGAAGGCAGAAGGCGGGAGCTGGGATGAGGGTAACCAGGAAGGAGCAGGACATTGTTATTTCAACTGTAGTGGAATGAGTGACAGCTCGCTCTGTCTTGTGTAGTCACCCGGTTAAAGTTTGTCTTGTCTGGACAAATATCAGTCCTAAGTTATGTTCTTTTATTCTTCTTGAATTCTTTGCTTTTGAAGACTTTTCAGGGTGGAGAGGTTCAAGTGAAGCTGAAAAGCATTTCACCTATTTCTCCAGGTAGAGCTATGATAGAGCTGATACTCTGATTACCATTGATATGCTGGATAGTAAGTGCTGTTTTGTTAACAAATTAATGGCTGTCAGCTTTGATCCAAAAATGATCTGTTCTCACTGTTCTTGGAGCACAGGAACACACTCAACACTCTTTTTAACTTAAACCTATTTGTCTGTCCCAGGTGATAACAAAAAGAGAGAAGTAAAGCACCAAGGCAGTAGGCTTCATGTCCAAGGCACAGCTAGGGCACAAGATGTTTCACTGTTTTCAAATTAAGGGGAAAGCTAAATGAGGTCAAGGATCAGATCCATGGTGGTTTAAGACAACCAAAGTTGTAGTTGTGGCAATTTATTTTTGTTCTTTTGCCTGCAGTAGTACTCGTACGATGTCTCAGTTTACTGCTTCACAGAGAGCCGAAGCACCTGAAAGCTAATTGCTGGTTTGAGGCATATTTTTCTTAACCTTCTTAGCAGCCGCACGATTGCCTCAGTGCTAGGGTCAGCGGAAGAGCAGCGCCAATTTAGATTGACTTTGGCTGTTGAGGAGCTGCCTCCTGAGACAGCAGCTTTCTGTTTCGCCTGCTGTAGTATAACTGCAAGTTGTTGCTAGAAGGGGCAATCCCATTCTCCCCTTTCCTCTTTTGCTCTTACCTTTTGCACCTCTTTCCTCTGTCTTGTTTCCTTCGGATTTAATGGCTTTTGTGGCTTTAGGGTAAGCCATTCGAGCAGGTTTCTGTAACAAAGCAATTCAGTGCTTCAGTGAGTTAAAGTTGACCTACCTTGTCAAACCAATTCATTAGACTTGATCCAAGGCAAGGAGCAGGAGCACATAGTTAGAGTTAGGAGAGCGAGAGGAGCAGGACTTGCCCAACTTTGGCATCACATATTAAATACAAGGTGAGGAAACGCAGCACTAGTTGCAAAGTGTTTGTGAGAAGCAGCCTGGCAGCAGAAAGGACCAGACAGAACTCCTTTGCAAGAACCACTGGTGGTAGACTTGCGGGATTTTGGAGAGGGAGGTGTGTGTGCTTCATTCCCGCTTTTTCAGAATGGAATTTGGGGTTTGAAGTTGTGGTGTTTTTGTTTTCTTTTTTATTATTTAAATTCATCTGACCCTATTTGCCTCTCATACAACAATCCTACAAAGCCTTGAATTGTGACAAATTGCTCAGGTTAAGGGGAAAAGAATAGTTATAAAAGGCAATAAGTATTTACTTCACTGAAGGGCAAAAATTATAACCCCAAAAGGATGAATATTTGTATTTTTACAACATAAGTTAATGTTTACAAGTGTTAGAAGTCGACAATATTCACTTCATACTTATTTAGGTCTATTTTAGGTCACTTACTGTATAAAAATCATCAAACAATCTTTTTAGTTGTTGCAAATAATATAAATCCAAAGCATAGGGACAGATTCTGTATTTCATTACGTAATGTCAGCTAGACTGATTTCATGTTAATAATTTTTTTTTCTGCCTTTCTAGTTTAGTCTTCTATGGTAAACTTGAAGGTTCTAAAACGATTGATTTTGATTTCTTTCCAGTTATAAGTGTTAATCCATTTGAAGGCCTTAATATAAATATCGTAGGTACTTTTCCATTTCCATTTGGTACTGCAGATTAAGGAGTTTTCAATGTAGTTCTTCTTTTGTGTAGCGGAGGCTGTGGAAGGCATTCTTTTTTGAGAGTTGCCTTCTTTCAGTGAGAAGTTATTCCCTGGAAATGAGTTCTGTTCTCTGTTGTTTCTCATGGTTTTCTGTGCTTTACTTTTAACAAGACTGTTTTTCCCCATCTGAAACAACAACATTTGAGTATTTTATTTTTACAAGATACCTTTTTTTATATTGCAGCTATTACTGATTTTGTTATTTTACCCAGTAATATTTTACTAATTCATCCAGATTTTCCAGTAAGATTTATAAAAATCATGGCCACTATATTCTCGCTTTTAAAGTGTAAAATAAAGCTTAAACCAGGATTTTGAGGCATAAACTTTTTAATGCTGGTGTAAGGTTTCAATCTTGTAACTTTTCAGCACTGTATGTGAAACCTTACACTTCTGAAAAGCAGATCTCGTTGAATGCTTCTATTGGAGAGACTTGATCTTTTAAAAAAATAAACATATTCTAACTTTGTGTCTGGAATTTGCGATCTTAAATAAGGGAAAAGAGTTCAAATCTGTCTACTTGGTAAGTAGGAAGGAGCAGCTATACCCTTGCTTTTGTATTTCAGATGAGTTAGAGGTCTGAAGATAACTGGGCTTGTTTGCTGCATTAACAACTATGGACAGCTATACACACAGTAACAGTTAAAACTTACAGTTTTTAAAGTGTGCGACAGGCAAGTTTACTTAAGCTGGAGTTGTGCCATTCAGTCTGCAAAAAACTTGTAATACATCAGAAATTCTTACTTTAAAATGTCATGGCCGCCATCATAAATGGAGGTATGTTAGACACAAATATTTTAATTAAAGTTAACATTTACCCATTTGAAGAGAGTTAGTAAATGTTTTCAATATGAAACACGGGCTTAATTTTCCACTTCAGTAATTAATTTTTCTTTTATCCTATTGTATTACTTTCTCGTAGATTTCCTATCATTCCAAGGATGGATTAAATGCAGAGGGGAACCCTGATTCGATGGATGTGATATATTCTGCTAGAGTAGGGATGTCCTGTTACAGACACTTTTCAGCTGAATGGGGATTATGCTCTGTGAATCTTGCTAACCTAATTTAAAATTTTGTTACTCTACTGTTTTAAATCCTTTCTTTTGTAACAAGGTTGATGTTTTCAAACGTAATTTAAAATTCATATATATATCTTATTTGGCCAAACTGTTTTGGTTTTGGCCATGCATGATTAAATCCCCATCCTTTTGACTCTATAGGACAAGTTAGTAAACCGCATTGTGTATTTACTGTTTGTATTTTATATTGGTGTGATTCAGAATAGTTTCCCATTCTCAGTTCTTGAACAACCTAAGCTGTTTAGTAACGTGTTAAAAAGATTATTTTGGTATTTAAATTTTACATGTCTTTGTTCTCTTTGAGCATTAAATTAAGCATGTAGTTTAATATTTATGTTGTTTACATTTATCAAAATGTTACATCTGAATTTATTGAGGACTTTAATGAAATAGGATTTTCTGGCAAATTTGGAAATCCCTGCATTTATTGTAGAGCTGACTTCTCTCCTTAGCTCACTGGCTAGCAGTTTTGCCATGGGTCATAAATACTTCTTTGCTTCTCTCTTTTTAAGTTCTTTGAAGACCTGAGCACATGCCTAATTTTATGACTTGTGCCAAGTTACACACACCAAAAAGCTGTGGTATGATCAGGTTCTTAAAACATTTTTTTATAGAAAAGATGAAGACACGTGCAAAAATACTCATCTTTAGTCTAACATATGTGGTGTTGTGCCAGTAGAACAGAAAGGGTTTGAAGATGAGAATTCTACTTGCAGCAGACTCCCAAGCTATCTTATGAGTTTTAGCATGATGCAGAATAGTATGGCCTTGTCCATGTCATGAGTCAACAGTTGTATGTGAGGTCCTTTAAAGTCTCTTCTTATGTTTCCTTGTCCCTGCTAGATCCAGAGTCATTAGCCAAGGACTTGACTGGACTGAATTCCTTGTTATATGAAAGAATTCCTGTGTGATCTAACAGCTCTGAATGTTGGACTGTGACTCATTTGTCTGTTTCAGTGAAGGGACTGGCTGTCTACAGAGGTGTGGCAGGTGGGAGCAGCAATTACTTTGGCTCCACTGATTTTTGCACAGTTGTATATATAGTAATGTTTTATGTGAATCATTCAGTCTTGTGATTAGACCTATTATCTAGGTCTTTGTTTCTTACTGGTTGGGTTTTACTTTGGTTTCAGCTTCACTGTAATTTTGACTCCCATCTATAACATAAAGCTAACAATTTACTTCTTGTGGGACTGTTGGAAGATAATCATTGATGGGTGCGAGGCATTCAGATATTGTGAGGGCAGCGATGTAATCAGCTAGAGAGATTCCCTACATGGAGTTGGGGCTTTTGGGGTCTCTTTACATGCTCTGAGAAGTCCTGGGGTGGACTCATCCTTGTGATATTTCGAAAATAAAACAAAAAACCCCAAAACTGTACTGTGTTTCTCCTAGAATATATCTAAAATTTATCCATGTTTGTAAATCTCAGCCCTGGACTACTGTGCAGTTTGTCAGATTAGTTAAGAAAACTGAATAGACTAAAGTGTTGAAACTCTAATGGCCACATTTATCTTTAATCTAATGGTATTCACTTTTTCCTGTGAAATGTTGCATATTCTTGCTGCTGACTTTCAAGGTCTCGTCTTTGGCTGCTGAAAATCTGTGCATTGCTGCTCTTCTGGAGTACTCGTGGAAAGGTAACAGGCTTTACATTTACTTCCTTCTTCAGGAGAATGGTACTTGTACCAGTTTGGATTTTTCTCTTTTCCCTTCGGTGTTTATTCCCTACATCTGTCTGTTAGAGGTATATTAATTACAGAGGCATTAATTGTTCCAGTTTAAATCCAGGACACTGAGTAGTATGATGCCTGCCATACCAATTGCCGTTTGACACCTCAAATATTTATCCAATTAATTTTAGATATTTTTTGCTGACACTCAGTCACAGTTACTTCCTCTAGTCAGTGTTCTTGCAGTTTCAGATGTAATGTATTGCACCTTGGCTAGTAAAGTTTTTTACTCTTAATCTTAACCACAAGTTAGTCAGTGACTGTAATTGCTCTTTGCTGACCTTTATGATAGTACCACATATAGCAAAAGTTATCAAGTAGTTCAAGCAGTTTTCTGACCACATTCATCTCCCCTCCCAAAGAGCTAGGTTTGATTATTGGTGTTCACAAATGTGAGGAAATAAAAAAAAAAAAAAAGGCTCAAAGCTAGTTTATTCTCAAAGTTGTGGAGAAAGCTTTTTATAAAATATAAAATGAGCATTTGATAGAGACATAATGAAATCTTCCTGATTATCTCTTTTTATCTCTGTATTATTTTATTATAAAATGTTTTCATTTGTATTTAGGTAATTACTTCTAGACAATTCTTCAAGAAACACTCAGGTGCGTACCTGTAAAATGTTCGCTGTACATTCTTGTTAATAAAACATTGAAACATTGAACATCTTCAGGTAAAAATGGCTTCTTCCTTAAAACATATTTACTAAGCTTCTGAATCTGTGGGACCAAATAATTGTTTTCAGCTCCGTTAGAATAAAGGGTTTACTTCAAATGTAAAACCATAGAATTACAAATAGCAACAGATGATTTGAAGTGACATGAGTCAACTTGATTTTTGTAACTGTCTAAAAATGTTAAAGTTAACAGTTAAAAATATTAAAGTTCTTAACAAAGTACCCTCTAAGTAAGTCAAGACTTCTTCAAAAAAATCTTTGAAGATATATACTCAAGTATTTTTAAGTCTCCTTAGACAGAAACTACTAATTCCTCACTCAAACAGTAAGAACTTCAATCATGCACAAGGTGGGGACTGTAAAATTACTGATAAAAATATATACAGATGTTCTTGTAAGTGCTTTTGTATTTTCTGTTTCATACAAGTTGATGGTACATCTTTAAATGAACAAGACATGTATTATATTTTAATGGTATAACGTCAGTTTTACCACAGCTTCATTCTTAAGGGCTGTTTTTGAATAACTGGGAGTAACTGATGTTTTCCACTGGTCTGAAGTTGAATGAGAATAATTATTAGTGCACTGTTTGTTTTGGTTGTTGTAGTGCGTTAACTACTTTTTTTCTGAGCTGACAATTCACTACAGAACTCTGTCCTGTGCAGTTATTTTGGTGATTTTTGTGCATTTGAACTTGTGACCAAATCTGACATTCAAAAATTAATTAAAGAAAAAAAGAAGCCCAAGATGCTTTTTGATAACCTTTTTTGTCCTCTGTCAGCATTAATTGCTGGTAGCTTTTAATTAGAGCAAGAAAACTAAAGACTCCAAAATAAATGTGCATGTTTTGGGTAATTTATTAGATTAAATACAGATAGCAGTTAGCGAAGGATCTGTGTAAAAGGTTATTGTTAATGACCTGTATTCTTTCACCAAAACAGTGTAGGTTCTGTTATCAAGTAGAAGATACCCACCTAGAATTTTACAGGTTACTTACAGACCTTCACATCACTGAATCATATTTACTGTGTTGAAAATCTTTTAGCAAGCTGCTCTACCATCGCAAAACCCACTCACTTAGAAACATGCATCTAATTTCTTTTGAGGATGTGTGTAATAGAAATATATCCAATGGATTGGGTTTTTTTGAGAAAAGTGGATTAACATTTTTTTTTTCATGATGGCTGAATCTTGATTGAACACGTGAATCAAGTATGTAGGGGCCACATAGCATATGCACCATATAAAATACCAGTGCAAGTTTTCCTACAGAAATTTCCTACAAAAGATATATCGGTCCTGATTTTCGAAAGACGATAGGGTATCTTGGATCTGTCTCTTACGAATGCTGAATATTGCTGACAGTAATCTTTTCTGTATTTTATGTGGGGTACTTGTACTAGAAATTATTCTAATTCAGTTTGTAGGTATCCTGATAGTTCTCAGACATGAGGTGGATGAGAGCGATGATAAATGAAAAAAAGGATAGATTAAAGATTTTTGAAGGAACATTCTGAGAGGGAGCACCGTTTCTGAGCAGTCAGAGGTACAATGCTTAGGTTAGTTAATTCAGTTGCCATCTGACAGAAGTGAAATTGAATCTCTGAAATATAAGACAGGAGACAAACAAATGGCAATAAAGAAGCTGAAATTGCTAAGAGGAAGATCTTGCGATAAAAGGAATATCTGGTAATCAGATAGCAGGAATGGTATGTGATGATGAATCTGGAAGGCATTCCCAAGGAGAAATCTTATGTAGTGTTCCAAAAAAAGAAAGACCTGTCACTAGGTGATTAGTTTGCCTTTGACAGTGATGCAGTTCTTGAGTTCCTACGGAAGTACATAGGCAGAATTATTTAAGCAGGTCAGTACTTTGCTGTATCCGTACGTGAAGGCCTTCCTTGGAGACTTAAAATATTCCAGATTTAATTGGAGAATTCTCTGTGTATAAAATGCTTGACTGTGAAAAGAATGAAATAGGCTTGTAGGAATATCTGTAGGTTATGAACATGTGATTGGAAAATGTACTGCACATCACAAAAATTCACATGCAAACATTCATGCTAAAGATATTTCGGGTTTTTTTTTAATCTGCTGTCTGTAATTTGCACTGATTAATCAATATTTTTCAAAATACCTCTTGCAGGTTAAGGCTTAAACTGGATGGTTAGTTTCCCTAAATAGTGTTGCATCTGGCTGTTGTTCTTCTCACTTCTGTTGCAGAAGTTCAGAGCCCACAAGAACTCTGAGCATGGGTTTTTGGAAATAATAGCAAATTAAATGTGAAATATAAAAGTTGGTGGAAAATTTAAAGTTTTGTCTTCTGTCTGTGCTTACCCTCCTCTATTTTATTACTTATTCATTAGCTTATTTACCTTTTGGCCCTGATGTTCATCTTTTATGTGCTTAAACATCCATGTTCCCTCTTAAATCGAAGCGCTTCTGTTCAGCAGAGCTGCGTTAACAGGCCTGTGAAATCAGAGCATAAATTCCTCTGCATTTGAACCTTTGAAAACTAAAATGCTGTGGCAAAGTCCGGTGTCGCTGGAGCCTCTTAGCAGGGCTGTTGGCTTGTGGTGAAAGCAGCGCACCCCGAAATGTCAGGCAGCGGGGCTGTTACCGAGAGGTAATTGGGAGCAATTAGCCAGTCTCCCTGCTGGGCAGATCGCTATTACCTTTCTCCTCTTCGCCCTTCCCCCGGCTGCCGCTGCAGGCAGCGAGTTGTGGCAGCGACGATTCTGTGAGACTCTGTGTGTCCCCGTCCCTGTCCGTGTCCGCGTCCGTGCGGGCGGTGGAGGCGCGGGGCCGCGCTGCGCCCCGGCCCCCTCCCCGCCCCGCCGCATTGTGGAGGGAGGGACCGCCG
>Ga0065711_1036573_pt1 | contig 20843 bp, 6 predicted proteins | sample Hoacrofraction12_FD_59098 | JGI IMG/M metagenome (GOLD analysis project Ga0065711, IMG submission 59098) | Hoatzin crop microbial communities from Cojedes, Venezuela - Epithelial fraction 12 v2 (version 2) | ecosystem: Host-associated > Birds > Digestive system > Esophagus > Crop | place...
AAATAATTGGGATAACTGTGGGATAAAAGAGACTCCTAAATAATTCTACTCCAGACAGCTCGGCCTTGGGAGGGCAAATGCACCAAGCTACAGAGATAAGGAGGCACCCAGAGAGCAACAAGACCGAAGCAAAACAACCTGAAGGACATGGTGGACGTGATCCTAGAACTGAGTTTGCGCAGAGACAAATGTCAATCAGTGAACAGCGTGATGAAGAGGATGGGCCTTCATCTTGGGACTCCCGAAGACCACCCAAAGATGCTAACGGACATGCGTGAAAGATATTTACATATGTTGGTTAGTTCCTAGAAATATAATCAATATTTACATGTGTGATTGTATGTAACCTGAAGCAACAGGGTGTCTGGCGTGCACGTTTGGAGGAGAAATCCCCCGTATGCCCGGCGCCGCAATAAAGAATCCCTGCTGAACAGTATGCATGGTACTGTTAGGTTTTTCCTACTGGATCTTCGAATCACCTCCTAGGTTTAGAAACAAAACTATTCAGACACTGAGGACAGATCAGTGTTGTATAACATTTAAGGAAGATCTTAGGGCTCTAGGAATCCTAATATAATCAGTTAAAAATCTCTACATTTATTTTGGCAATGAAACATCCTTCACAGGATCATCACAGGCATGCCCTCCTTCATTAAAGTACAACCAACATGATGACAGAAACGCGTATTTCAACATTAGAAGACTATTTTCCCATGTCACTAAAAGAAAAAAAAGAGGCTGAACTTTCAGATATGACTTAATTCTTTCCTTGGTCAGACAAGCAATATCAAGATAAAGCTTGCTTTCCTCCAGAATCTACACAGAAGTTTCTGTATAAATTATTGACTGCACTTTGGCCTCGTCTGAAATGTTGGCCCCTGAGGCTGATAAGCTCTGACCCCAGGTGGCACATCCAGCCCTCTCACAAGAGGCAGGAACATTATTGCTTTGCACTGAGGACTGCAGCGCGAGAGCCAATCAATCAAGCTCCCTGACAGCTTTTACAGCCTCCTCACATTAGGCCTAAGTCAAACTCCACGGCTCCTATTGTTCACATTATTCTTTTTCACTCTGCTCTGATGAAGTTAGGGCAAGTCCAAGGCTTCAATGAGAAAGAAAGGCTATTATGAGCAGCTCAGCATTTATTGACTCTGAGCTGTACAACAATGGCCCCTAAGCCTTTTCCCTGGAAGTAACACATTCCTAATTGCTAATAATCATCAGTAACAAAGATCAGCCCTCAGACACATACTTGTATGAAAGAAAGGTGTAACATTCAAACAGCTAGACGCATCATCTTGACATACTAGGAAAGACTTCCTAAAATAATTTCATGCATACCAAAAATGATAGCCTTTCAATCACACAGGACCACCATACAAATGCTGGTACATCCCATAATATCACTTGTGCATCAGAAAACCAGTGACCAAAACACATTTGATTAAAAATACCCCTTGTGGAATTGTGCTATGCTAACTGTGGACTAACAGATACATTCTCCCTTAGTTACTCTGTAGTATTTCAAGATCCATATCTTGGAAAACCACTTTGAGAACTAATCATGATGTCATTTTTCCCAAGCATTCAGCTGAGGTCTGAAGAGAATTTAAGTGGGACTCTTACATGTCTGACATGTAAGAATACTGACTTGTGTTTGAAAACATCCACCCTTAATTATTACTATTATTTTTAAACAACTATGTATCTCTTCAGCTGCATGCATAAATCTTACTACCACCATTTACAGAGTCATGACATGCTGTCATCAAATGCAAAGAAACCCTTTTTTTGTGTAAGAATTTCAACATTGCGTAACATGACTAGATTTTACAGTTGGTGGAGTCTTCTGTGTCTTTTTTCCTATTTATCAAAATTAAAACTGGAACAAAAAAAAAAGGAAAGCAGTTTTTTAAGGACTTGTTTTGATAGGAATGGAACTTGTGATCAACTAGCAGAAACCAACTGCAGTGAAGTCCAGAGATCAGTTTCCCTAGATACTGAAGAAACAGAATGAAGGGAGTGGCTCTTTTTTCTTTCTTTCTTTTTTTTTTTTCAAATTAACTTAGTTGTAGTTTTAGATGATTCTGACATTGTAACTTCAGCTTTTAGGAAAGGGTAATCTCATTTTAAATTACAGAATAGAAACTGATAGCCATAAGTGAGTATTTATTTACTTTCCTAAACCTGAATGTCAGTACTAAGACAGTGAGAGGTACTTTCAATTAAACTGTTCCATCTGCGTATTTGTTAGTGCACTGACTTCACAATTGGACTGAACTGGTATGAGATTCAGAGAGCCTTCTGGGAAGGCGCTAGCTGAAAGAACAGCAGCTTCCTTCTGCTAAATCCCCTGATACAGCGGCTTGCCTTTTCAGCTGTCATTCAGTCCAGTGTGGCTTTTCATACAAAACCAGAGGAGATCAAGCGCAGACTAAAAGCTTGTTTCAAAGGAAGGATTCCCCTCCCTTCCTGGCTTTCCGCTGAAAGCATATTTACACCCTGAAGAACGAGAAGAACTCATAATTTGTAGTCCATCAAGTGGCTTGTTTTCAGATTCCGCTGAAGTTTCACAGTTATTTAGGTGGACACCTGAATAAACAGCAGTAATAATAGTAGTGCTGGAGTAGTATAATAAAAATTAAAAATACAGCAGGCCTTCTAATTTATTTATGTAGCTGCTGTTGATCAAACAGTCATCATACTAGTAACTTGAGTTTTTAACCTTATGAGTATTCTCTTATTTCCCTTCTTAAAAATAGCAACAATGCCTGCAACATCAAATTTCTTGTCCCTACAGGGACATAAAATGTGGCTGAGAAGAAGGGGCGAAGCAGTGTGAAAAGGTAAGCACTGCAGCACCCCAGACTGTACCCTCACAGTGTACAAGGCTTCCTGTTTACAGTCCTGTCAATTAGCTCTCACTCACAGGCACTGCATTCAGCTTGAGCATTTTGTTAAAGGGAAATGTAAAGCTATTATTGTCAGCTTACAAAGCTGAGAAGTAATGCTTCTATATTTAACCTAAATGCTGTTTTTCATGGGTGCTCTGTAGGATGAATGATATCTGATTTAGAAAAACGACAGTGATTTCGCTGAGCTTTCCAAAATCAACACCCATTTTAGCTGAACAAAACAAGAGGTTGCTGAAGCACATTTGTCTCTCTGATGATGTATATTCACTAAGTATAGCCCATAACCCACCTACTCACAGCAGCTTCAGACAGCTAGCCTCACCCACAGATCCTTGCAATTTAATGAACAGCCATATCCAACAAATCTTTTACAAATAGCCTGACAGTAGTTAGTCTTTAAGACTCCAGGCCCATAAGAGAAATTTGTCATTGCTTAAATAAATTTTACAGATGTAATAGATAAAGGCAATAAAGAAAACAGGGCTTTTATGAAACAAAATCGACAGAGCAGAAAGCTGTTCCTCTAGACTGTGCGCAGGCGCGCTGGGCTTGCGTCTACTGAAGGGAAATAGACAATGAAGGTTAGGAAGCATGAAATGACAGCCTTCTTTGCTTTTTAGGGAATGTACATTTTTTTCACAGAACGTAAATCTCAAAGTCATGGTTTTCAATCTGCCTGTGTGATCACACAAAATTGATTTCAAGGAGATTTGGAAATATTTAACTCATTGCTCAGAGATGCAAATCCCATCTTGTACAATCATTATTGTAAAAATAGAGGGAAAAAATGGGTGACGTTTCAAGGGCTCTGCCTGTACATTTTCATTTTTCTGATAGTCACAGATCATTAAGCTTCCATTTCAAATATGGACCTGCCTGTATTGAAGCACACATATAAAGCTGTGTATGTTCCACATGTTTTAGGGCAGCTTAAAACTCTTAATGAATAATACAGCTTACATGAAAGACATTCTTGAATATGTTTGCCACAATGTAACACACACACACACATGCTTATGTTCTTCCCTAAATGAGCAGGAAAACATCGTTTAAATGCTTCAGTAAACATGGCAGCAGCCCTAACGTGGATGCAGTGCTGAAAAATTTTTGGAAATACATAAAAACGTTTCTTGAATTTGGCACGTGTGCTGCATCTCACAGTGGTTTTCTTACAGTTTGATACCTGTTTCTTAATACTTCACCGCTTATCACAAAACCCATCAGGTAGAAAAACTGTTGCTGTTAAATTAAGAAATCCCAAACCACATATTCTTAAGCACAGTATGCCAAGTTAATACATGGCAGTATAAAAAATATCTCTGAAGTGCAGCCTTTTCTAACAGAAAACAGATCTATTCTTGAACACAGATGAGCTTTCCCTGTGTCAATAAACACAAACTGGCTCTGTTAGAAACACAGAGGAAACTGGTTAATTTCTATCTCAATAAAATTTATGAAGCAATAAAAACTTTGTAGTACAAGCTGTGTGGTTTGTTTCACTTCCTTGCCACATGAATTCATGAGGAAAATTTTTCTCTTCATTCTGTTACGCGGACTCTTGCTGGAGAGGACACCGCACACTGACCAAAAACCCCCGAGAGCCTAATTGTGATTTCCACTCCTCACCTGCAATTTCTTTGAAAATTTTGGCAAGGAACATTGTAATTTCCCATCTTTGTCATGGCAGTGTTTGTGAACTCAGTCGCCACTACACTATGAACTGTGCTGAGTAATACAGTGAAAGTGGCGGTGGAAAAAAAGAAAGAAATGGCATGTCTGAACTAGGGTAACTGTCACCAGCTCGTATTAATATAACCCTTCATCGTCTATTTATGATACTGAAAATATCAGATAATTTAAATTTCTGCCACCCCTGAATAGAAGCAAAAGAGAGGGAGGGGGAAACATATTGAATGTCTGAATATATATGCCTGCAACAGCAGGAGCAGAAAAGACTGATAAAGACTTTATGTGTAATATTTAGTCAGATTAAGGACAACTTGTCACTGCGTGTTTTATTGTCACTTAGTTTCTCTCTGACCACATGAAGAAAGCTGATTCTGACAGGCTACAAAAGCAAGGCTTCTGGGAGTGTTTTGTTCTCTCTCTTGAAATCCTCTGATGCATTAATTTCCTGACCTCTCTCCTAATATAAAACTACAACTCACTCCTTACACGATCATCTTTGTCAGAACAACTTCCGCCCAGATAGCAGCTAATCCACTACAGCTAATGGCTTCTGTCAGGAAGGAAGCCAGTGAAATGAAGCCATCATTATACTACATGGAATAATCCACATACCTCATGTGGACCTCCCCTTCTGTGAAATGCCAGTGTGATGTATCAAACCCATATAAAATTTAGCTCACTGAGTCCTAACGTGTGACTACTGTTCCATTTAGCCAGTGTATTTTTTATTATACCCCCAGAGACTGTGGGGGTTCACTGGGGTGGATGTTCACCCTCTCACAGGGTGGGAGACAACTGCATGAGAAGACTTCTCCTTTGCTCTTGGTCCTCCACACTATCTGTATAGTTCTTATCATCTTTTAACTCATTACCTGCCTTATAAGGAATCGTCTTTGTGTTTCAGGACACAAGATCACCTGAAGATGAATTATAAAAGTAATTAGCAAAACCAGTATTTTATTTTTCTCTCCTTTGTACTTTCTGTGCAATATTTACCAGCAGATTAAGGGTGCTTAGAGGAAAGGATGGAGTAGAATCACACAGAATCAGAGCATTTCACCAGGAAAAGAAGGCACCACTGACAGAGAAAGGGTGCCAATGGGAAAAAGGTCAGACCTCCATATGTCTCCACCCATGGGTTCCTGTTGATGGACCACATCTCTTGAGCAGCAGACAACCAAATGCAGTAACAACAGATGCCATAACAAGAAGTCTGTAACACTTCAGGAAGGTGTGAAAGGAATGACAGTTGGCTGCCTTTCTCAAATCTTTGGCAGAAGGCTCTCTCCTCATTCAGAAGGCAGCCGAGGCTGTGGCACCTTCTCCTCACAGTTTCACTGTGTTCAGTGGTTCTCCCAATAATCTTTGCGTATTTTAGTCAACTAGTTTCTTAGATTAGAGGGGCTGGGTTTCTCTCTCCTGGACTCTCCTCTGTGACAGAGACAGAAAAGAGTACTAGAGATCAAGGCAAGACCATACATTTGTTTTAACTGATAAGAGACACAGGAACATGGAGGTCTTTCTGTCTCTTTCGGGAACTGAGCAAAAGCAAAACTTTTGCCCATTGGTAAGGGGATGTCTTCTCCTGGAAGACCGTTCCTGTTCTTGTTGAAGAGCTTCTGAAAATGCCATTTTGAGAAAGAAATGTTGATATGACCTACAAAAACTCCACGGGTGGGGGACACCTTGCTTCTGAAACAAAGAACACCAGTGAAGATTTGGTAACTGCAGATTTAATAAAAGGAGCTGATACATTCTTCTTAATAAAGATCTGAAACCACCCAAAATAGCTAACAGACTACTCAAAAAAGACAGTAAACTAGATTTTTAATGAATGTCCATGAAAAACATTTGTAGAGGCTATGGGTTTTTTTCTGTTACCATATCACTGACAGCCCAGATTAGGTTAGCATCTTCCTTATGCACTATGTACAATTAGAAACAGCCTCTTTTTATCAGGAAACCTTTTGGGGACAGGCAGATAAAAAAGCTGTTTAGTGAACTGAATCAGATTCCAAGGTAGAAGACTTGAGGATAAAGAAGAGCTACACCAAAGGAAACCCACGTCAGGTTTTTGTGGTCTCTTTCCAGCTGACAGGATTGGTGGGCTGGTAGAAAGCTACTACCTTTACCCTTTCATTTGAAGGTTTTGAAAACTGAAGGGATGCTACAGAAGAACTTCTTGGGCAAAGATTCCCTGTTGCTCATCAGAACCATTCTAACTTTCCTCAGTTTTGCAAACTCATTTTACTTTTTGCTTCTCTCCTCTGAAAAGGCCCTTTCTCCCTCTCTTGATAAAACTGATTAGTGACTGAGAACTGTTTCTGAGAACACCAAAATCTGCATTTGGTCCATCAGAAATGCAGACTTGACTGAAAACTTCATAAAGACTGTTAATAATAGTTATTAATTTATCTAATAATAATATTTTGCTTACACCGATAGTATCCTGAATGTATAAGCACACTTGTGAAACAATTTAGAATCATAGAATGCTTTGGGTTGGAAGGGACCTTTAGAGGTCATCCAGCCCAACCCCCCCTGCAGTGATCAGGGACATCTTACTCGACCAGGTTGCTCAGAGCCCTATCCAACCTCGCCTTGAATCTTTCCAGGGATAGGGCTTCCACTACCTCTGTGGGTAATCTGTTCCAGTGTCTCACCACCCTCATGGTAAAAAATTCCTTCCTTATATCCAGTCTAAATCTACCCTCCCTTAGTTATAAACCATTACACCTTGTCCTGTCACAATAGGCCTTGCTAAAAAGATTTTCCCTCTGTTTCCTATAGGCCCCCTTTAAGTACTGGCAGGCCACAACAAGGTCTCCCTGCAGCCTTCTCTTCTCCAGGCTAAACAGCCCCAACTCTCTCAGCCTGTCCTCACAGGAGAGGTGTTTCAGCCTGCTGATCAATTTTGTGGCCCTTCTCTGGGCCCGCTCCAACAGCTCCGTGTCTTTCCTGTGCTGAGGGCTCCAGGGCTGGACACAGGACTCCAGGTGAGGTCTCACCAGAGTGAGCAGAGGGGCAGAACCCCCTTCCTCAACCTGCTGGACACCCTTCTTGTGATGTAACCCAGGATACCGCTGGCCTTCTGGGCTGTGACCGCACACTGCTGGGTCATGTTAAGCTTTTCATCCACCAGTACTCCCAAGTCCTTCTCCTTCAGGGCTGCTCTCAATCTCTTCACCCCCCAGCCTGTATTGATAACGGGGGTTGCCCCAATCCAGGTGCAGGACCTTGCACTTGGCCTTGTTGAACCGCATGAAGTTCACACGGGCCCACTTATATTTCTTAAGCAGTGACTGATCTAACAACCACTCCTTTCGAGAAGTTTCTTTTTTTTCCTGAAAAGAAAATTATGTATTACCTTCAATCATCTATAGACTAGTGCAAAGACATGACTCAGTATTTCAGATGACAAACGACAAAAGGCAAATCTGGTACACCTGAAAGAACAGGAAGCAAAGGTAAAACATCCTTAAACCAAAAGACTGCAGGTGATTCTTTCAGTAGCCTTTAAGGTAGTTCAGCAGTGATTCCACGCAAAATAGCAGCCATTGAATTTATTTAAAGTACTTTTAAATTTCACAGATCAACACCCACTGCTTTAGAAAAATGAAAACCTATTTTTGTCTCCAATATGTCTGTCTTTAGGGGCTAAATATATCCACTTCTAGTACATTCGGGAATTGCTGAAAAGGAGCCTATAGACATCCATGGATAGGAGGCTTTGCCTGACAGGAGACTATAAAAAACATTCAGAGGGCAGAATGATGATTTCTTCCCACCAAAGGATTTCCCACCTACATAATTAACAGTCCCTCAGCAGTCAAGGCAGAATACTTCCAAAAAGATTTGAGTCAATTTTGGTCTTTGTTTTTGAAAGCAAAGGCATTGCATTCAAAACCTTCCAAATTGCCCTGGATTTCAGATACAATGATAGCCACTGCAGACATAAAGGATTAATTTGTTCCTAGATAAAGCTGCTTTAAAATTATTGTTTGGATTCTACCATCTCACCTGTCCTGTCTAGAGAATGTAGCAGGCACAATCCAAAGTTAGGCTGTTCTTGGCTGAAGATCTCTCTTTTTCCAAGGGTTTCTCAATGGGGTATTAGTAAACTAGCTACATAAAATACTTCTTGAGAAGTGTGGGTTTTTCTCTTGTTGTTCATGAAAACACATCCTCTTTCTGTTAGAGATTCTAGGCAGAGAGAAATGTATTTGCAAGCCAGCTGTTCACTGGCAAAAAGGTTCATGGTTAAATAATCAAATGGGTAAAGACTGTTCTTGGACAAAACGATACGGCTGACGAACTGACAAATTCCTGTGAGACCTTCAGACTCCATAAAGCTTCAGGAGTGTCAGGGAGGACTGCAGAAAGAACCCAAATGAATGATGAATCAAAGAGAACATTGTTGTAAAGCTCAGTTTTACTTTTTCTCTGTCACAGAAAGTCAGCTGTAGGGAAAACAACACAGAACTAGATGGCAGGAAATAATGAGGAAAGAATAAGAAAAGTGGAAAGACTAAGAGTGAAATTTTGTGCCTTTACGGCTGACTGCCAACTGTCTTATAGATGCTGTAAATAAAATATACCTGGCCGTATCTTTGAGACCTTGAAGAGATTTGTTTTTAATTCTCTCCAAGCGAAACTCAGCATACAACCAATACCCCTCGAAGAAACAAACAAACAACAATACTAATACATATTTACTGCTAGAAAAATATTGCACTGAAAATAGCTGAAAAACTGAAGGAGAAGAGCAGCATATCTTTATTACTCTCCAAACTGAAACCAACAGCTGCCCTCACAGAAGGCAGATTAGTGTTATTTATGTGCCTCACTCAGACTCAATGGTATTCTTGGATCTCAATATGCTGTACTATGTTTATAACACTGCCTTCCCTCATTCCTTATAAGACAACTTTAAAAGATTACGCTACAGAAAAGCAAAGGTTACTGGAGAAGCGTCCTTCAAAATTATGAGATATTTACTAGCTAGGTATTGGTATGAAAAATGAAAGCTTAAGGCAAGCACAGGTGTAACTTTAGAGCAAAGACTACCTGCACACTCTCCTGCTTTTCCCTTCAGCTGTATAGATTGAAAAGTTGGTCCCTTCATTACTAGGCTGTCCATAAGAGAGTTGTTCCCTGTTCCATATTTGGTTCCCATGAGCCCTTGATTAATAGCCATCTGCTATAATTTATATATAGCCCTGGTTTAGGCAGTACAATTTCCTTGTTACTGCCATTTTTAAATATTTCAATAATGCTGTTCCACTAATTCTAAATCTAAAAAAAATAAAGAAGGTGACACGCTGTGTCCTCATTTCCTAGGAAATCCCTGTGTGAGAAGAAACGAACCAAATCAATTATGAACTATCCTGCTTTTAGAAACACTGAACTATAGAGCTTAGAGAACCTCAAGAAGTTGTCCAGTCCCCATCCCCCCACCTCTGAAGCAGTACCAGCATATACCCTGAAAAATGTTTGTGTAGATTTTCCTCTAACAGAAGACTCCATAAGCTGCTAGACATCCTACTCCACAGCCTCATTATCCTTCCTGTTAGAAATGCTTTTCTAACATCTCACTTGAATATCTCTGGCCACAACTTAAGATTGTTTTCTGTTTCCTGTGCTTTCTGCCACGGTCACAAAGAACAGACCAACCTGTGATAAACAAGATCTCATCTGACTTGATTCCCTCCCCAAACCAACCAAAAAAAATAAAACAAACAAAATCCTAAATCAATTATTTTACTTCAGCATTGTGATCTATTTTCTAACCTGTGCTGTGAGGTTGTTTTCTAACCTATGCTGACCTTCTTCAGTCAAGATTTGGGCTTAAACAGAGCTGGAGGCAAAGTGGAAACTTATTAAATCCTATGATTAGGAACATAATGCTGTTTACTAGTCTATTTCCACCAGACCTGTATTTCCTGCATAAATGCACTATGGCTGACCTGGACTTTCTGTCATAAACACCTTATACTACAACAGCAGTTAAGTATTACGTATTTTTCACAAAGTATTTCAAGGAATGGGTGTGGAGGGTAGGATTTTTAAGGACCACAGAGACTGTTGCACTGCTTTTTTTGCACTGCTTATAATAGAAACCTCTTGTGAGGTCTTCTAAAACAACAATTCAGCAAAAAGCGAATGCTGAAGCCACTGAGTCAGCCCCTATAAGGTTGTTTTTCAAAAAGGCAGCTTTCAATGAATCCGTTTTAAATGTTTCTCACCTTCTCCCCCCCCCCAGTTATTCTTATATAAAAACTTTCCCACCCAATCCCTTCTCTTTGGAAATTTGGTAACCATAGTTTCTGTGTCCTGCTGTGACTTGATATGTACAGCTGTATTCTACCTGCTATTAAGCTGCTGATAGCAGTGTTTCTGTTGCAATTTATGAGAAATGTCAGTTGAAGGCAGAGAGTATTGTACACACTATATTTTCCCAGCTGGATACCTCCATGAACAGAAGGCAAAAACAGGAACACACATGCACCATACGTTTGGGGGAAGGGAGGAAAGAGACTGCAGGAAAAAAAGGCTGCAAGTTAGGTGTGATGTTGGGTGGTCTAAACCCGATAGAAAATGAACACGTGAATGGGAAGACACTTCTAACTTTATCAGAAAACACCAGAGGTTCTTAATGCAGTCCTTGGTGCTACATAACCAATACAAAGACCCCTCTGTAGACTCCTCAGATGCCTCTTTCCCTTACACGTATAAATTGAACTGTTGCATTTTGAAAACTGTCACGTTCATCTGTTTGTTTCTGTGACCCAGGCCTGCAGGTTCTTGTTTGATGTTTAGCAAGAAGACATTTTAATCCTGAATACAGCTTAGCCACTTGAGCTGTAATCATACCTGAGGGTCTTTCAGGGTTTTTTTCCCTTTTTTTTTTTCCCCTCCCTTCCCCTCAGCCCCCCTTCAGCAGAATGACAACCAAGTCATGAAGCACAGGAAATATAATCATGTCTCATAACGCTCTTCAATGTTCTTCAACAGCAGTTTACTTACTTCAATGATAGTGATATCATACAGCAATACATTTGTTTGTGAAAGTATTTTAGCCTTTCCTGGATAACAAGGATAGCAGTTTTCCCATTTCTTCATCACACTGACAGCTGAAGGTAACAGACTTTACAGGAGAGGAACTGAAGTCCAATTCAGCGAGGACTGAATAGTAATTGAAGCAAAATGTTGGTTCTGTCTCCTAAAAACATCATGGCACTGTAACTTTTTCTATACCAGAAAATATTGAAGATTACAGTAGAAAGTATTCACCAAAGATGACTACTCTTCAAGCACTGCCTCCCTGGAGATCAGAGTTTCGTGGCCACGACCTTCTCTCCAGAGAGTACTGTAGTGAACCGAAAGTCTGCAGGCAAATAGTTCAACAAATCCCATAATTTGTGTCTACTTCACAGTCCACACTATACAGAAGCATTCACCCGTCAGTGAGGAACTAGTCCAGATAAAAAAGTCACCAGTAAAGAAGAGACAGATGATTACAGCGGCAAAATCATTCATTACGGAACACATTGCTCAAATAGCGTATGTGCCTTCCCAAAAGTTATCAGCTCTTGTCACTAGTAACTAGCTTCCAAATTTGCAATTAATCTTGTCATTCCCCAAATTGCCTCCTCCATTAGAAGCACAGAACGGAAAATAATTAAAATCCGAAACCTACTAAAGTTAAAATACTCACAGTCAAACTGAGGATAGAGCCAATTAACCATTTAAATAACAACATGAAGCTCTTTGAAGGAAGGGCCCTTTGATCTCGAAGATTCAAATGCTGAACAGTGAGAATCTGAGTTCTTTAAATTTCCAGGGAAAAAGCTACAAAAAAAGAACTATGACCCAGGCTGTCAGTCATGTGCTTAAATCTCTAGCATTTTTTACTGTTAAATGTAGCTCTCTTGGTGTGTAATTAGTGGCTATGCCATTATCAATACCACTGTTAATAAATGCTTAAGTAACTCTTCTTGCAGGCCGCTCTGGTTTGGAGGCACAAGGAGTAGCAAGAAGTGAGGGGGAGATAGACTAAGGGTGAAACATGAGTTGTATTGTGGAACGTTAAATTTAAGATTTGCAAGTTTTGATCAACTCACACTTAGTTGTTCATACAGGTTTTGCAAATTTTAATGTCTTGTTAATTTCAAATACAAAAAGCGTAAGGTCAAATGGCATTAAAAATCTCATTTGGATAGAATGACGAACCTAGTGCCTTTTGAGTGGCAAAGGCAAACAATAAAACTGTACTGAACTGCAGTTCAAATTTCTGTCATTTTCTAATCCTTTCTCTGGAGAGCTGTGAAGGAACGATGCTTTGAAAAGTGCTTTAGCCTTTGACAGCCTATGGAGTTTGCTGATGTCACACTTCCTAATTGACACAACACAGGGTCTGCATGGCACATTGCTACAACATTTGTTTTACAAGTGCACATTTCACAGGAAACCGATGATTAATTTCCCAAAGACTTACAGGCATACATTTCCAAAAAGGGAAAAATAAAACTGTTATATATCCACACAAATCAAAATTTACAGAATCATGGCAGCCAGCCAGCAAAACTACTCCAGGTCTGCTTTCCCATCTGCTTGGCCTGTTAACTGAAAGAAAACAAAAATCAAATTGCTCCTTCTGCAACTAATTCTCAGAAGAACTCCCTAAAAAACAACTTCCATGACACAATTTTAATAATTCAGCATGCCTTACAACAATCAGTAAACCTCCTAGCACTGTGCAGTGTAGACACAATAGCACAGAAACGGGTATTGAGGCAAGGAACAGTTCCCTCCTCCCTCAGCACTGAAAAGGCGCTGTGCCAAGCCACTATTGCTGATCACAAAACTCTTGATCCTTCTAGCAAACTGAGCCCTCCAGCAGATCAGCTTGCCCACATCTTGATGCAGCGGGTGATGCTACCCTGGCCTGTACGTCTGCCCCAGCTACAGCCCCTGAAACAGGGAAGGTAGAAACAAATGTGTGTCAGATCCTTGGTCACCTGCAATCACAGAATTAACATAAAAGAAACTAGTGCCAGCTTATGCAGGTTTATGAACTCGCTGGCACTGGGGAGCCCACACAATCCCTGCTGTTGCCTCTGCTAAATGGGAGGTAACTTACACAGATCAACTGGCTGAGCAGTTGAGGTCAATAACGCCTTCAGCTATTTATCTCCTGGAGCTCTGACAAGTGATTCTCAGTTTATGGCAGTGTACCATGACAAAATCATTACTTTTTCTTTTAATCTATAAATTAAAAACCTGTAGTAAAGACTTGCACCGCTTTTGCCTGTCTACCATTGCAACAGTATACAGTAATTAATATACTACAGGTCTCTACTTCACAGATGAAAAAATAATTTTACTAGGAGCACTTTCAACAGCTGCCCATAAATCAGCCCACTCTCAAGAGTTCAGCTCAAGAGTTATTGTGTCTACCGTGCATCTTAAGGTTCAAAGAAAGATTATTCATGCATTCATTCATAGCCAAGAATGCATCCCAGCAATGAAATTTACCCTTCAAAGCTGACCCAAGCTTAACCACTGGATTGACTAAATAATTTAATTGCTCAATGACATGCTTATATCCCTGCTCTGAAGATTGTATTTTCGGTGAATTGAGCTAGGTTTATACCAATGGTATGTTAATGGCACGTATTCCAAAATTGTAAGCAGCTGCTGCCCACAAACATTGCCAAACTGAATAACAGGAATGCAAACAAATCTCCTGGTGCACAGTTAGGTTTTTTAAAGTATTTAAAAACTGTAGGGTTACAAAATTACTTTTGTGGAAGAAAGAGGCAGAAAATAGATGAAAGCAAAGCTGTTATTTACAGAGAGCCCCTAATAACTGACTAACGTTGCCAGTGTAAGAACATTAATTCTGTCACCTCCTTTTCATACCAAACAATTTATTTTCCCTTCAGCGCAGAAGGGTTTCTGCGACTAGATATAATCATGAAAAGAACAGAGAGTGTTCTCCTCACATACTAGAAAGTCAGAAGAGTCCTGGAGTAACTTCTCCTCGCCTGTCAGGAGAAGCTATATGGTGCAGCTAACTCAGTCAACATTCTAGCCTTTTCCTAGCTACACTAAGCCAATGCAGCTAGACTGAAGATTAAGGAGTAGGGAAACAATTACATTGTGTGTTACTGCCAAGGATGCAAAGACTTTAAATCTCCTTGAAGCTGAAAACAAATTAGCGGCTTTGCCTGCATCAAGCTGACTGTCCAAATGGAGGTTTCTTTTCACAACAGCATTACTAACTGTGCTCCTTGAAGATAATGCTTTGGGGATACAAAAACATTTTCTGTAAGTTATTTCCTGTCACCTGCTTGTCCAGACCAACAGAATCGTTTGTAACCCAATTACCATCCACTGCCTTGAAGCAAAACCAAGCACAGATTTACTCCTGCCCCCCAGAAGTCCCTCTTCCCCCTTGTTTTTACTAGTTCCACGTGCCACTTGCGCGGGCTGAATCAAGATAAGAAGAAATGGCGATAGCCTTCTGGTTCATCTTTCATAAAAACGCACCATCAGGTGGCAGTTCTGAACCTCTTTAATCTTTATTTGAGGGAGAAACTTGCCTGTCAGCTCTTGTGGAAAAACCTCCAGACTGGGTACCATGAAATAAATTACTAAAATGCTACAGAACTTCATTCCCACTGCCAGCAGTAAGATGTTTGCAAGGGCCGTGTGGTCACTCAAAACCTGTCCCAAGTCTGCTCAGCAAGAGGTGCACCTCGGCACAACAGCGCAGCAGGTGAAGGCGTCACAACTTCAAGTGCTGGAGAAAGGGAAGCTCAAAGCAACCAGTATGCCCAACTTTGGGGGGAACATGCACGCGCACACACAAAACCTAGGAGACCACACTCAAACAAGACGTGAGGCTTTGTGGCAGGAAGTTTCCACGCGTGCGGTTCGTGGAGTGCCTCCGCCCTGGCGCCGGATCAGCGCAGGCTGGGAGCGCTGTGGAGGTCTCTCAGCCTCCCACCCTCGCGTGCGAGGACAACTGCACTCGCCTCTTCTCCCTCTGCCAGAACTACGTCTGAACACTTTCCCCGATAAATCTGTTTCTAACAAACCCTGACTAGCCAGTGTAATGAGTAACAAAACTACGATGTCACTCTGTTACAAAACCAAGATCTTTCATCCCATCTTAAGTAGCCCTCTGTTCTGGAAGAAATGGGGCCTAGCTGGGGTTTGCAAAAAACTGGTGAAGTTGAAAAAGCTCAGAAATTGGCTACTGTCAAAGAACCAAACTATACTGCCACTTCAGAGTCACAGACGTCTGATGTGCTTAAAAATACTGAATTCTTGATTTTTATTAGACTACCAAGGAAAACTCTTTCTTTCCTTTATGCAGCAATGGAAGAAAGAAGGGCTTTTTCAAGTGCATGCAGACCATGCTGAAATGTCATCCTGTCTTTCAGAATTCAACAGAAGTGCTGCAATTTTCATTAAGTAACAAGCATTAGTAGCTTCTGCTGGCCTTAGCTCAGGTTGTGTCACCTCTAAAAACAAGTGTCTAGCTGGGAATTGTTGCAACCCAGGAACAATTTTGGGGTTTGTTTGGTTTGGTTTTAATTGCTCAGGCTTCTAATGAGTGATACTTCTTACTCTGAAGCAAACTGAACTCTACCAATAGCCAGTGGTTGTTCCGGATGAAACTGGCTTGGATGCAGACAGACTTGTACTAGCTACACTGCCACCAGTACTGGTCTGAAGAAAATTCCTCAAGAAGAAAACATTAATTCATTGCAAAACTTTCTCAGAAATCACAGAACCTACAGTCATAACTTTCAGGACTTAAATAAAATTCTAGTGAATCACCTGAAAAGTAAGCTTTTTTTTTTTAAATCCGTAACACACATTAAGAAGCATACTCTGCTAAAAGTTGACATCAGCTTATCTCTTCCTTAAGGAAAACAGCTCCTTTAGTGAAACCCGAGACTCTTCTTTCTGTTTCCAAATTCACCCAGCTAGAGGGGGTCACAAAGCCTCAGGCTTTAGAAGATCCACAAAAGTCAGCTCTGTATGAATGCAAGGTTAAGAAGTACAGGTTCAGTCACTGTAGGGGAAAGTAAACAGGCAGTAAAACGTAATTACTTGTTTTAGCCTACTTAAATGAAGAAGTTTTAAGCGCCTAGGGAAAGACAAAAAAAAGAAAACAAACACCTCTAGATTAACTGAAGATTGATCGGGAACTGCCCCTGCTTGAAACCGATTCTCCACAACACTTGTCCTCAGTGTTAGGGACCTGCTACAGAATTGCCATCTACTAACAACTAACTTCAGTCCCATTTTTTTAATGGGGATCTTTATACTGCTGGCTAAGTCACTAGAGAAAAAGCAAATGGCCTCATTTGCCTGTTAACACTCATACAGAAACAACAAACAAAACAAAATCACTTGAACACACTGAAATATCACCCCAAGCAAAGCCCTAGTAAACCTCCCAACTAAGCTCAGAAAGTAATTGACATCTACTGAAAAAAGACAAACAAACAAAAAGTGGGGGGAAAAAAGGCTTTTCTTAAATGTTCTTTTTTATTCTGATTAAATCCTTAACAAGGGTAGTAAATTCTGCCCCTAAAAATTAATTGTATGCCCTTTTATTTCCATAGCTACATCCCCTTAAAAATTCTTTGATATTTAAATTTGCAGCTAGTAAATACAAAACAGTGTGAATTTTGATGGAGATGTGTTTCTGCTTTAGTTGACACTCCTTAAAAAACAAAACTCAAACAGAATTAAAGCAAATACTGACCTACTCTAATACTCACCTTTTGTTATTTTCCCCTAAATCTCACAGCTTTTAGGAATGTAAAATTGATGAACCTCAATTGTGGTTTCCATTGCAACACTACCTTTAATAAATCTAGACCTAGTTTTTCAGTCTAAATCAAGAAACCTATTTCCCTTGAGCTTTTCTTTTTTTATATTCTTTGTCTTCACCCTCAATCTCTTCCTTTACTGTTTGCCTCTTTTAGAACAAAAATATAAGCTGTAATCTTTTAGTAACCCTCAAGGCCAAAGAACTCTTCACTGCTCAAAATTTTTAAATTGAGGTTTTCCTTCTGCTTTTTGGATTGCCCCTTGTCACCAGGACTTCCAGACTAGTAGCTAGTTACTACCATATCAGTAACAACTGGAAAGAATTATGAATATGCCCTCAGGGTGACAAAATGTAAGTTTCCACTGATTCTAAAAAACTAAAAGCAGGATGTTAGGCCAGCCACTGATCTTCTACAGGCAAGTTAGTACCAATGCCAAAAGCAGCTTTTTGCTATGTAGCCTCAAACACAGGAAAAAAAGACATTATTTTAGTAAATTGATATTAATCTGTACTAGTGAAAACAAACAGTCCAGCAAACAAGAGAACCTCTCATTCATCACTGCAGAAGACCAGCAATACTTAGGAGTGTAACAAAACTGGAAGACCACAGCTTATCCTAACTAATTATACTACGTACAAAATGAGAGTGACTGTGAGAACATCTTTAAGTAAGTGGTTTAATCCCTGAACCACACCAGTTAAAGATACTATTTCAGCTGGGCTTTCATTCCTTACTCCAGTGGTATTTATTTAGTAAGAAAACACTTGCACGCATACACTCTTTCTTCATTAGCAGTCATTTCTCCCCCCTGCTATCTACAAATCCAACACCACATGCTGCAAGTATTTTGTACTGGAACGGTCTCACTTCTAAGCAATCTGCTGCTATTGAGATTTTGCTTTTGAGCAGTAAATGCTCAAAACTGTTGCTTTTCTTAAAGCAACTCCTTCAGTGTTCATAACCTCACTGCTTGAACAGGCTCAGTTTCACATTCAAATAGCTCCAAGCAAATGTTTCCAATCTCAATTATCCTCCTTCCTTTTTCTATGCACCCTCCCTGCCCCCATATGCTTGTTTGTAAAAGCGATAATTTTCTATGTATGTACAAGCAGCACAGGGAGTCTTCCTCTGTAGCAGTCTAGCAATACACAGCTTTTTATGTAAGCACTGTCTGGAATTTGTTAAGTTTTTTCATTGTCTGCTTTGGGTTATACCAAGAGTTGCACCCAGTCTTCTCAGCGAGATGTAAAATGCAGCATTTGCCAGGTCCCTTTAGATAAACCGGCCATTACTACCCTGGATAAATAAGACATGGTGGGTATTTTTGGTCTGTTATTGCAACGGTACTGTGGCTATGCTCTGCTTAGCACTACATCTGTATCCAAAAGCGTGAAGCAACAAGACAAGCACTAGGCAGTTAACAAATCACGCATCCCTCCACACAACAGAGATGTACAGCCTTTCCAAACAAAGTCGTAGGGCTAGCATTAGCTAGACCCTGCAGTGTGTCTATGTTCAAGGAGGAACGCTGGCATTTAAATACCAAATTTAACATTTAACAGCATATTTACACAAATTTCCTAAGTGCTCATCTTCCAGTGGCAGTCTGCAGTCTTCAAAAATCTTCTGAAGCAATGGTGTTGGGAAGGAATGGAAAGAGTGATCAACTAGCTTGATTCCTCCGCCGCATTAAGAAAGCCTGGAAATTAGCAGTGGTTCTGTTCTCACCTTATCTTTTTCATTTTTTTTTTCTGTTACAGATCTTCACTAATATGTGATGCTTTCCATCAACTAGACAAACAGCTTTAAACTTAAACTACTGTTTAAATGAGTGACTAATTGAACATATCAGGAAAAAGGTTTGCTTTGTAAAAGATTTAGAATTAAACTCAAGGAGGTCAAAATATCTCCCATCTGACATACAGCTCTGCCGGCAGGGAACATTCATAACCTATTTTGCATTTCTCCTTCACTGAGAAGGTTTATATTGACATGATTTATCTGTTTGCTGTGAACAAAGAGCCTGCAAAGGTCTGGTTATTGTAGCCCAGCTGATTCACGGCAACTCATGAAAGCCACATCAACTCAACCATGTATACCTGGTTCATAAGAGCCAGTTCCAGTGGTTTAAAACCATTTTAAGGGGCTTACACAGATACATGGGGGTTTGGCTCTAAAATTTTATTTGCTTCATTTATGTTAGATGAAAACAGTGTCAAATAGACTACATGTAATTGTCTAATTGGGCAACTGAAGGCTGTGTGTGACAGTGTTTTATGAGAAGAGGCTGAGGGAACTGGGGTTGTTTGGAGAAAAGCAGGATGAAGGGAGACCTTATTGCTCTCTACAACTACCTGAAAGGAGGTTGTAATGAGTTGGGTGTTGGTCTCTTCTCGCAAGTAAGAAGCAATAGGATGAGAAGAAATGGCCTCAAGTTGCAACAGATGAAGTTTATACGGGATATTGGGAAAACTTTCTTCATCGAAAAGGCTATCAAGCACTGGAACAGGCTGCTCAGGATGAGTCACCATCCCTAGAGGTATTTAAAAGACTGTAGATGTGGCACTTAGGGACATGGTTCTGTTGCAGACTTGGCACTGTTAGGTTGATGGCTGGACCGGATGATCTTAAAGGTCTTTTCCAACATAAATGATCCTATGATTCAGTCAAAAACAGTTCCCTTCTTGGTTCTCTCAGCACAAACATTTTGTGTTATAGCAATAAAATATATAAAAATTCAATTACTGCCATATTGGCTCTAAGCAAGCAGTCCATCTAGGCCACTCGTTGCCTCTAATACTGGCCAGAACCATATGTTTCAAACAAATATGCAAGAAACATTGCAGAAGCCAGTAACAGACAACGTTAGAATTTATGTCCCTAAAAAAATGCACGCACTGATAATGTCAGGCAAACTGTTGAGATGGTCAAAAAGGCCCCTCAGACCCAACAAACCTCAGCGTACCTGCAGCTAAATCCCTTTTACAGTCTGAATCATCCAATGTTAAATTCTTAAAACTTTTCTCGTATAGTCTGTGTACATCCCAAAGTACAATCTCCTAAACTCCTTTTGTGAAGTAGGTAGAGCTTCCATAAAGCATATTTTTATGCAAGCCTGTGGCTGCCCGTTGTGAGATATAGCCCATTTCTCTTTTGCTACAAGTTTCTACATAACATATACTAGGTGTCAGACTCCAAGTGCCTTAGATAATACAAGACAGTTGAGGTCTCGTATTATCGTATGAATGTATCCTCAGCAAGTTTGCTGATGACACCAAACTGGGAGGTGTGGTAGATACACCAGAAGGCTGTGCTGCCATTCAGTGTGACCTGGATAGGCTGGAAAGCTGGGCAGAGAGGAACCTGATGAGGGTCAACA
>Ga0065711_1005648_pt1 | contig 20841 bp, 20 predicted proteins | sample Hoacrofraction12_FD_59098 | JGI IMG/M metagenome (GOLD analysis project Ga0065711, IMG submission 59098) | Hoatzin crop microbial communities from Cojedes, Venezuela - Epithelial fraction 12 v2 (version 2) | ecosystem: Host-associated > Birds > Digestive system > Esophagus > Crop | place...
GTAGTTGTAAGGAGTGGCAAATCAGCTCTGTGTTTGACTGTGTGAGGGAGCTTTGGTATCTCTGAGATTGCTATCAAAAGGTGATCACCATTTGTCAAAATCATAGTCTGTAAAACAGTTACCATTTAGCAGCCCTGTTGTTAATGACTGCATTGTTACTCTGCTTTTCCATGTACCCACCCTCTTGCTTGCCTTCTCTTTAGGATGCCCATTCTTAAGGGCAAGGCTAATCATGCGCTCTGTGCTTGCTCAGCAACCAGCCCAGTGGGACTCAGCCTGTAGTATATTACAGATGAGCAACAAGAGCAAACAGAATAGAACATGTCATTTGGAAGGATCCTACAAGTATCGTCTAGTCCAACTGCCTGACCATTTCAGGGCTGACCAAAAGTTAAAGCCTGTTATTAAGGGCATTGTCCAAATGCCTCTTGAACAGTGACAGGTGGGGCACATCAACCACCTCTCTAGGAAGTCTGTTCTAGCATTTGACCAGCCTCTCAGTAAAGAAGTACCTCCCAATGACCAGTCTAAACCTCCCCTGATGCAGCTTTGAACCATTCCTACATGCCCTATCACTGGATATCAACTACTCATAAGATAGTGAAATAATCTGTCATACTCCTTGAAGACTTATATTTCTCCTTCTTCCAGAGAACTGTATGAAGACTGAGAAACTTCATCAAGCAATTGCAGTAAGCAGTCTCTTCTTTATATGTTTCTTGTAGCATTTCTTGGTGTTCTTTCTTCCTGACATTTCAGAGTAGCAATATCTGATGAGTATGTGTTCCCCATTGTTTTCAAATACAGGCATCATTTGATCATGGTATGAAGGAGGATGATCTGCACCTTGTTTTAGTTATACTAAATGGTGGAATACCAAAAGCCCTTTAGAATCTGAAGGAATAAAATCATAGCATCATAGAATGGTTTGGGTTGAAAGGTATCTTTAGAGGTCATCTTGTCCAACCCTCCTGCAGCGAGCAGGGATATCTACCATTAGACCAGGTTGCTCAAAGCCCCGTCCAGCCTGGCCTTGAACGCTGCCAGGGAGGGGGCAGCCACAACTTCTCTGGGCAACCTGAGCCAGTTCCTCACCACCCTAATCATAAAGAATTTCTTCCTCATGTCTAATCTAAATCTACCTTCTTTCAGCTTGAAGCCATTGTCCCTTGTCCTATCACTATATTTCCTTGTAAAAAGTCCCTCTCCAGCTCTCTTGTGGGCCCCACTCAGATACTGAAAGGCTGCTATAAGGTCTCCCGGCAGCCTTCTCTTCTCCAGGCTGAACAGCCCTAACTTTCTCAGCCTTTACTCACAGCAGAGGTGCTCCAGCCCTCGGATCATCTTTGTGGCCTCCTCTGGCCCCGCTCCAACAGCTCCATGTCCTTCTTGTGCTGGGGGCTCCAGAGCTGGACACAGGACTCCAGGTGGGGTCTCACCAGAGCGGAGCAGAGGGGCAGAATCCCCTCCCTCGACCTTCTGGCTACCCTGCTTTTGGTGCAGCCCAGGGCACGGTTGGCCTTCTGGGCTACGAGTGCACATGGGTGGTTCATGTCCAGCTTTTCGTCAACCACTACCCCTCAAGTCCTCCTCAGTGCTGCTCTCAATCCCTTCATGCCCTTGGCCTTGTTGAACCTCATGAGGTCCACATGGGCCCATTTCTCAAGCTTGTCCAGGTCCCTCTGGATGGCACCTCATCCCACAGGCATGTTGACCACACTACTCAGCTTGATGTCATCAGCAGACTTGCTGAGGGTGCACTTGATGCTGCTGTCTATGTGATTGATGAAGATATTAAAGAGTACCAGTCCCAGTACAGACTCCTGAGGGCCAGCACTTGTCACAGATCTCAATCTGGACACTGAGCTGTTGACCACTACCCTCTGGATGCAACCATCCAACCAATTCCTCATTCACTGAGCAGTCCACCCATCAATTCTGTATCTCCAATTTAGAGAGAAGGATATTGTGGGGGACTGTGTCAAAGGCCTTACAGAAGTCCGGGCAGATGACATCTATAGCCCTTCCCTTGTCCACTGATGTAGGCATTCCATCATAGAAGGCCACTGGGAACGTAAAAACAGTGGCTTACTGTAATCTGCTACAGACAGAGTATGAATTTACATAATGCACTGAATGACAGTCATTTTAGTCTGACTTCTTGTAACGGTAGTGCTTTAAGCACCAGAGCCCCGTTCTGCAAGACTTTTGCACAGAGACCCAAGGGTTTAATTCAGGGTCTATGAGATACTGGGTCAAAGTTATAAAGGGTTCATTATTGAGCTGGGGACACTGGACTAGCTCCGCAGATGTGTTGATGTACCTACTTCTGGTTTCAAATTGTGTTTTCAGATGGTCAGTTGTAGCAGTGATGAATTTCCCTGTCTTTGAGAAGGCTTTAAGGGGTATTGTGTCAGAACCAAGTTAATTAACTGGAAGTTCTCCTTGTATTATTGTTGTAAGAGTGGCCAAGAAATACTTGGCATGTTGCCAGGGGGGGAGAAGAGGGCTAAAGCAAAGGTAAAGCTACAGTTGTAAACCAAGAGACAGGGATGAAGGGTCTACCTTAATTTCTTATGTTCAGGAGGGAACACCTGGCAGCCATACAGTATTTTTTCAGCTGGTTACTTATGTCTTTGGTTCTGTGCTGTCAAGAAGAACAGCGCCTCTGTGATTTATTAGACATGCTCATTGCTGTTAAATGGAAATGAAAAGTATGTCTTGAAAACACAAATGGAAGGGAGTTAAGCTATGGATGCTACTACTGATAATTTTTTAAACCATTTTGTCCATTTTACGTACTGTGCAAGTTCCCTCAAGCACATTCTGCAGAAGTGCCTTCACAAATTGCATGCAAACATATCTTAAAATTTCATCATTCTGGTTGTTGCACAGGATAATAATATTTGTCTAAATCTAACCACATGGGGGGAGGAGGGAAGCCAGTTAGTGACTGTTCTAATCATTCTAAATCTACACAGAAATGCCACTTTTCAAGGAAATAATGTAAGAGAAAATGCCTCTTAAAAAACTCAAGCCAGAGGTCATAAGATGGAAGAAACTATTGAAAGCTTTTCTAACAGAAATACTGTTTTGAAGAATATTAAATACTAATTCATGTATTTTTTGTGAGAATTCTTACTGCTGTCATTTACTCGGGTTATATTTGTGAGTATTCTAAAATTTCAATCCAGTTAGTCCACATATTCGAAGCAGGAACTTTGTGCAGGAAAGAACAGTCATAGGTACAGTCAGGGCAAATCCGACAAGCCTAGAGTGGATTTACTGTTCATCTCAAATCAGTTATTGCTTGCTATCCACCCACTCATGTAAAACCCCGGAAGACTGATGTGCACACATGCTGACAAAAAAATTTGTTTTAAAAAGTTAATATTTTCAAGCCACACACTCCTAGGGTCAAATGCAGATTTCCATACATTCAAGAAGTATCACTGAACTCAGTGGGACCTCCAGCAGCTGTCACATGAGCAGGACTGAACATGTAGCTGGCCTGTTTCCTTACCGATAAAACTGACTGATTTCAAGAAGATGGGAGTGTCACAATACTCTGTGCTTCACCTCCCCCCAGAAGGCTTCAGACCAAAGCCAAACCTGATGTGTAGTGAGCACCCTTCTTAATTCCTGTTAATATAACCTTGAGTGGGAACAAAACCAGGAGTGCACTATCACAAATTGTGACTTGCACTGTTTTGTCTATCTCTTGCCGAGTTCCCAGAAGAGAACTGGACCAGTCTCAACGGTGCCTTGAGGCAGAGCACCCTAGACAGAGGTGTGTACAAAGAGGTGGTTCAGGGTGTTTCCGATGCTCATACAGTTTTGGAGTTCTTTTACAGAGGTTGTAAGAACGCTGTGAATAAAAAACTTTTGAAGCTCAGGTGTCTGTATGAAATGTGATAGGACATACAAATGTGATGCTGCTTTTGCTAGTGATTCTCTGCATTGATCCTCGAGCATGACATCAAAGGCATGGTCAGACATTCTTATCCCTATAAAAGTCATATTGGTTGAAGGATGGAAGGGAGGGGACTTCTGCTTCTTAACTGCCCTTCAGCCATCTATCTTCCTTTCCTTTCAATATAAAGCTGATTGTCTGTATCTCATGGACAAAGAGATAATGAGAGTAGAGAGAAACTGAGGTTTTATTTGTTTGGCAGATCTCTCTGAAAGTTCAAAGCCTAAGGTGGGCTTTAGAGCACAAGTTTTAAACGTAGTACCATTTAGGGGAAGAAGTTGTTGAGGGTATCACTGCAACTGAGGGAGGAGCCTTACTAAACCTCAGCATGTTAAAATACAACCTAAGCATGCGACGTATTAATTTTCTAAGGGTCTGTACTTCACCTACTCACATGAAAGGTATTCCATCTTTAAAGCCCTGTAAAACAGTAAACCATGGACAGATATACTCCACGACACTCCCTTCTTCCTAGATATCAGAACTACAAGATAAAAGTTGCAGAAAGTAAATTGTGAAATGGAAGACCCTTATCCTGGTTACAGCAAAACACAGGAGGGTGCACACTTTTAGGCTCCTGAAGTATTTCTCAGGTGGTTGGAGACAGATTCATCCACTAACTTGCTCCCTGGGTGTGGGCACCAAGAACTGCCTAATGCATACCCTGCTGTGGCTTATTTCTATAGTCAGTTGTATGGAGCAGCAGGCACAACACAGCAGTGGCAGCCCTGCTGCCTGTTATTATTAAGTAGGTTTCCTTGGCTGTACATGTTATTTGAAGTTGCAAGCCCTATTTTAAAGCTTTGGAAAACTCAGGGTTTTAATATGTGGTATCTTTATTTTTTGTTTAAACTTCCTTTTTCCAAAGAGACACTAGTTCTCAACCTTTAATGCTGAACATTCACTCTATTCCAAGATTTACGTCCTCCTGGACATATTAAAGCTGGTGTGGTAGATGATCATAACTCCTTTAGAATCTTCATACCCTTTGCTAGAAATATGGCCCATTTTCACAGATGCCTTTCCTAAAACCAGTGGGGAACGAGGTCTGCCATGAAGAGTTTACAATATAGATAGATAAAATAAGGTAGACATACATGCATAGAAACCATTGCCCAAGGTCACACAGCTGAGCTGGAGCTGAAACCTGACAGTGTCCTCTCCACCTCATACACTGTCTCGCGTGCCAGCTTTGCTTAGTTTCACAGAAATGGAGTTACCCATTTGTACTTGCTTTGAAATGGCTTTTCTGATATACCCTTAATCAAGAAGTGCATGGTTTGTCACAACTCTACTTCTCCCCATTGCTTACAGCATGACAAATGCTGAAATCTGGCCCCTTTTTCTGTGCTGTTTTTCACCTGTTCTGAATGCTGCTTCTGTTTCACTCCTTGCCCGTCCTGTTGTCAACATCCATACTTAGGAAACCAACAGCTAAATTGAGCTTTCTGAAGAAAATTACGAGAGCCACACTAGGATTCATTGCAAGGTGTTTAAAGAATGTGTAATTTGTTCTGCAGATACAGCCACCTGTAATCTCATGCTTCAGACTGCATTAAAATAAGTTACAGTAATTAAGAGTCTGCACGATCCAAAGTTGTGAAGAATCATTTTCGGTAGAAGTAAGCGTGCCTCATTTTTAAAGGCATCGGGAAACGGAAACACCAAGTTTTGTGCTTGGCACAGGCGATCTGCCCCTGTCTGGAGTTAGCTTCAGCATATCAAATGAAAGAAGAATGTACCAAAAGGAGTCTTTGTAATTAATCTTCACGTTTACATTGGCCCTTCAGTTCTTTGTGTGCCTGTGTATGTGAATGTAAAACGGGGAGGCTACACCTTAGTTAATATGTTATCTAGTGAGATTTTGGGGTTTTTGTCAGCTTAGCTTTTATGGTAGTGGTACTTACTGGTAATTTATTACAGACTTATTAAAAAGCTTGACTTTGAAGAAAGTAATGGCTTCATTACAGTTTTTTTGTTTTGCTCTGCTATGGGCTTGTTGACTTCCTTAAAAACAAACTCTTAAGATCTGCATCAGTGAGATATCAAACAGAAATAAGAAATTACACTTGGACATTTGGCTTAGTCACACACTTTTCTAGCCATCTGCATTTAGATTGCTGTTACAATTAGTGTTCTCTATCTATTAACTTATTTAACAATTAGGACTATAGGCTAGCTACTGCGTTTACCTTTTTTCCTTGGTTTCCTGTATGATACATATGTATGCTAAAGTATGCAGAATCCACAAACTGAATACAACACACAATCCTCACCACTGCTTCAACATGGAAATGTAGTTGAAATAGAAATAGCCCCATAATGAGACTGCCTGTTACTTGGGTGTGATCAGCACTGAAAAGGTTTTGCTGACATGAACAATGTAGATAAAGAAGGAGCCTGGGAAGCTTGCTTACGCCCATAGCTGAATACAGTTCAGTTAAGCATAGCTATACCGGCAAATAATAAATCCTTTTGCCAGTGTACGAGACTAGCTAACTGTAACTAACAAAAGGATTATCGCTGACATGTCTTGCTTGCAAGCAGGAGAGAAGGCTTCCTCTCAGCTTCATCAGCAGAGGTCTGCATTGCTGTTACAAGGAGAGCCACAGCACAGTTTATACAGTACCAGTTACTTTTTAGCTGCAGTTCTAGACATAATAAAGCAGAGGACGGAGTACAGATTCAAGGGCATTTGTGTTTGTTCAAGGGCAGCTTCCTGTCCAGCCACAGGTCAGCAATTCAGGAAGGGGCCTAAGGTGGATCTGGGAGTCTGTCTGCAGGCCATATGGTTTCTGACTCTGTTGAGGGACTCCAGGGGTAGCTGTCAGATTGCTGGTCCGATTTCAGCTGCTTTGCCTGCTCACTGCGGTTTTATAGTAAGACTCCACTTATCTGTTGGCGTGAGACTAGTAGTAAAGACCTGCTGACTCCTGTTGTCTATCACAACATACGAGCTGGAAGAAAACAAGTTAACTGCTTCTGAAGAAAACTTGTTTCCTTGCAGAAAACTGCAGAAGAGGTCTGTAAGCATCCTGTATCAATCACCTGAGGAAAAGGGAAATGCAGGGTTGTGAAAAGGAAGGAGCCAAACTATTTGCTTGCTTTGACAATTTTTAGCATCTCTGGCTGGGTGGAGAGAAGGGAATTCTGCTGCTTAGAAGAAAGGAATTCAGCTTCCAGTGAGCTGGAAGGAAGGATCCTGCACTAAACAGAAGTTTGGGGGGATTCTAATGGTTTTGGCTTTCCTTCTTGAAATTAAAGTAACTATGTGTCTAGAAGCACTGAGCATCAGCTTGTTTGCCCGTGCGGGCCTGAGGTGTTTGGAAGGGTTTATGTGTGAACCTGAGGGTTTCAGTTTTCTGCAGTTCTTGGAAATAGCATGTTTCCACCAGCAGTGGGAACTGGAAGAGCTTGGACACAGCCAAACTCAGTGGACAGACAGCTGAACGTCAGAATCCAAATCTCAAGATTTTGTGAACAACTAACGGGTAGCCTGGGGAGGATGTACAAAAACCTGAAGTCTGAGAGGTCCCAGGTTAGAGCCTGGAAGGTGATACTGGCTGAGAGTTCAGGAGTGTAGTGCCCTGACAGCGAGGTGGTGAATGGCCGATCAGGGGTGCTGCCAGGTGCTGTCACAGGCCGTACCCGTCAAGTCCCAGCTCACAGCTCGATCCCCGTGGGCAGACGTCTGTGCCTGCACAGTCTCTGACTGACATCATTGCATAGCCTGAGGCAGCTTTTTGTTACAAAAATAGCCACTGCAGCCAGTGGATACAGGCTCCCTTTGGCTTAATGAGGAGTAATATTTTACAGTCCTGTAGTGTCAGCCAGGTAGCAAAGAAAGCTCTTTTACCAGCTTCTCCGGGGGTTTGGGATTTCTTGTATTTTTTTTTTGCTTCATTTTTTTTCCTTTGTTTTCAATTAGTTTTAACACCCATTTTATTACCTGTGTTTGCAGACTGATTTTTATCAACCCAAGCATGCGCAGAAACACCACGGTAGTATTTCAAAGCATCAGTATTAGAACATCTTTATGTATAACATTTTCGGTTTATTTTAGTGAGGTTAATTACTAATACTTATGTAAAGTTGTCCTGCTCAGTTCTGATCCTGTGCATCTGACAATACTTGTCTTTCAAATTTGTTTCTCGTGCTCCAGTAAGTATTTCTCCATAAAGGATATTCATAGACTGAAGTCATGGCTCCAAGCATTAGCATCACAACTTTCTTCTTTTGCTCTGTTTCATTGTGATTTATTATTAGCTGACTTCCTGTTCAGAAAATAAATTATTTTGGTTTATATTTGACACAGTCATCCTAGTACTTGATATTATTTCAGTGTGCTAGTGCAGCCTTTATGTTTATTCTAAGAAACAAGGTTTCTTAGTTTCCCTGGAATTTCTCTTCTGTTGAATTTCTAGCCAGATTTTCTTTCAACCTGCTTGGCTTATACTCTTACTTTGGAAAGCTTTATTTTGGGGATTTTTGTTGGGGTTTTTTGTTCTTTTTTTTTTAATAATGTTCAGATAACCATTGCAGTCAGTTTAGAACCTATTCTCAGAATTTTTCTTTGACCTGTTTATTAGAATACCACATAACTCAGAAGACAGTCGTTCTGATTGCTGGCACATTTCCGTTCTTTTCCCTTTGATCTATAAAAGAACTGTTCTGTAAGCTGACCTCTCAGGCAATTGGACGGATCAGGAGGCTGAAGCTGTTGGCCTCGCCTCGTGGTAGTGTTCCCAGCCTTAGTTTTCTCTGGAACTGTGGTTGGAAGAGGTGACAGTTATGTGGATGTCTAGCAGTAAGAAACATTTGGCGTACCAAGCAGTGTTTTGCCTGTCATTTTGGAGAAGTTTGTCTGCTATTAACAGGATGCATCTCTTATTCTGGAAACCCTCACTTCTGGTGAGCCGTTGTTCAGCTTCTGCAGGGCTGCTGCACAGTCCTCTGATGGCTGTGGGCACTTCACACACAGCAGTGTGTGTCTGTGTGTGTGTGGAGGGGGGTGTTTTCCTTTGCAGTTGCTTGTTCTCACTCTCTTCTAGGAAAAAATGGAACTGGTACAGCCACTGCTTGCATTTCTCTGCCAAATGCCTTACCATGCTAAGAAGATTAGCTTTATTTGCTTCAGCTTTGCATGCTCACAATGAAATTAGGCAAGTTATTTCAGTGACAAATGTGAGGATAAATTCTATACTGACCTGTACTTTGTTGAATGGAGTTACTAATGGAGTCACTGATTGATTTACACAACAATAGGACTACTTGGGATAACTTTTCAGCATGGAATATTCCCCTTTATTTTTACAGAGTGAGTAGGAAGAAAACATTTGTTGATGCATCGAAATTAGCAAGGTCTGATATTCAGAATCTACAGGAGTACTACAAAGGAGTGCCACCTTTTGAAAAAAAAAAGATAATTATGTTGAAGATTGACTAGTTTACTGATCCTGCAGTCTTTACTTGTGCCTTTATTTTTATTCTCATTCTCATGATTTGGAAGACTAAGATTAACTTGCATGTATACATATATATGTATAGCACACACAGCACCAAGGTGGTTTACTTTTTTGCTCACTGAGTTTGACAGGTTATTGAAGTTTGTAGTGGACTTTGTCTTGCCAAAGTCTGAGTTTCACTTTCAATGAGGGATTCTCAACAGCTTCCAGGACTGGATCTGAACAGGGCTGAATGGTTTGGTAGCTAGCAAAGAGAAGCTTTCCTTTTGCAGTGTTCCATTTGAAGCAGTATAAATGACACCAAAACTCCATTAATGTAACTGTTACCTGATCCCTGCTGTTGTATGCTGGAGTGATGAGGCTTTGAAAAATGCATCAGCTGAATGAAGACATGCAGAATGAAAGCCTTTGCATCAGTGTCCTGAAGGAAACGGAAGAAAGAACCTGCATTTTGCTCTTTGTACAGCAAGTTTGGTATTATCAGTGTAAATCTGCAGAGGTACAAAGAGACATGAGGAAGGTCAAAATGATAAAGACTGGGTTACTATATAAGCTAAGCCTCTAGCAATAAGTGTTCTCATTCATTGATGACTGACTTAGGGCTGCTCTGAGTTATGAACATTTGTGTGTAGAGAGTGACTCAGTACCTAGTCATAAATTGTAAAGGATTGGTCTTCCATCTGCTGCTCAAGGATTTAAGAGCTAGATGGGAAACTTCCAGCACACTTCATACCTATGGCAACTTGTTCAGTCACAGACTGAAGCATAATCCTTACATGTCTGTTTTCACTGGGTATTAACTCAAGTGACTGGCACATAGACAGAGACAGGCAGGAGAAGCCAGATTGCGAAGTTGCTGAACGGTGCTATACTTGTCACTGTCTATTGCTTCAATGTACGAGACTATATTTCATGGTTTGCAGAGATGCCCTGCACTGAGATGATTCTTGTATGGCATTTCCCCAGTTAACTGCAGAGGCTGTTTTTGAAGAGCTGTGTCTGTCCTTTAAGAAACATAGCATTGTAGAACCATAGAATGATTTGGTTTGGAAGAGACCTTATAGATCACCCAGTTCCAACCACTCTGCCATGGGCAGAAACACCTTCCACCAGTCCAGGTTGCTCAAAGCCCCGTCCAACCTGGCCTTGAACACTGCCAGGGAGGTGGCAGCCACAGCTTCTCTGGGCAACCCGTGCCAGGGCCTCACCACCCTCACTGTAAAGAATTTCTTCCTTATGTCTAACCTAAATCTACCCTCTTTCATAGAATCATAGAATGCTGTGAGTTGGAAGGGACCTTTAGAGGTCATCTAGCCCAACCCCCCTGCAGTGAGCAGGGATATCTGCAACTCGACCAGGTTGCTCAGAGCCCCATCCAACCTGGCCTGGAATGTTTCCAGGGATGAGGCATCAACCACCTCTTGGGGCAACCTGTGCCAGTGTTTCAGCACCCTCATCACAAAAAAATTTCTCCCTTCTATCTAGTCTAAATCTACCCTCCTCCAGTTTAAAGCGGTTACTCCTTGTCCTTTCGCAACAAGCCCTGCTGAAAATATTTTCCCCATCTCTCCTGTAGGCCCCCTTCAGGTATTGGAAGGCTGCTCTAAGGTCTCCCCTCAGCCTTCTCTTCTCCAGGCTGAACAGCCCCAACTCTCTCAGCATTTCCTCACAGCAGAGGTGTTCCAGCCCTCGGACCATTGCAGTGGCCTCCTCTGGACCCGCTCCAACAGCTCCAGGTCTGTCCTGTGCTGAGGGCTCCAGCACTGGACACAGGACTCCAGGTGAGGTCTCACCAGAGCAGAGCAGAGCAGAGGGGCAGAATCCCCTCCCTCGACCTGCTGGCCACGCTGCTTTTGGTGCAGCCCAGGGCATGGTTGGCCTTCTGGGCTGTTGTTGCAGTTTGGCCATGGCCAGCAAGAAAGGGCCACGTGGTCACACATTGCCGGGTCGTGTTGAGCTTCTTGTCAACCAGCAGCCCCAAGTCCTTCTCCTCAGGGCTGCTCTCAATCCATTCTCCACCCAGCAGGTATTTGTGCTTGGGATTGCCCTGACCCGTGTGCAAGACCTTACGCCTGGCCGTGTTAAACTTCATGAAGTTTGCACAGGCCCACCTCTCAAGCCCGTCCAGGTGCCTCTGGATGGCATCATGTCCCTCCAGCGTGTTGACCACACCACCACACAGCTTGGTGTTGCCAGAAAACTTGCTGACAGTGCACTCAATCGCACTGTCTGTGTCACCAACAAAGATATTAAATGGCACTGGTCCCAGTACTGTCCCCTGAGGAATGCCACTGGTCACTGATCTCCACTTGGACATGGAGCAGTGGACCGCAGCTCTTTGAGTGCGACCATCCGGCCAATTCCTTATCCACCAAGTGGTCCATCCATCAAATCCGTGTCTCTCCAGAACGAGGGGGAAGTAGGTGACAGAACAGTTCAGCCTGCAGGTTGTCTGCCTGAACAGAAGATTCACTATGACTTTAATTTGCATTCCAAGCTGTATAAGGGCCGAAAGTCCCTGTGAGATTCAGAAAGTGAAATGAAACAGGGGCTGTGGGCAGCGCCCAAATAAGAGAGCTGAGGTTCAGCTGGAACATTGCGGGCAGTCATTTGCATCCGCATTGGAAGGAAGTTGTGTCAGCTGATATGCAACTGCTGCAGTGCGGCACCCAGCCCATGGAAAGAAAGCTGGGTGTGTTCTGCAGCTGCTGTGCAAGCAGCGAAACGAAAGTCCCTGATGCCTTTGCAGGAGGGGTGGGGCAGGTAACTTGGAATGGGAACCTTCTCAACCATCCAGGATTAGGAAGCAGAATTTACAGGTTGTTAGCAAATATTTGAATACATTTGAACGTTGAGATTATTGAAGTTCTTTTCTGTCAGAGAGAAGTGATCACAAGGAAGATTTTTAAAATAAATCATCAGTGTTCGATTTCAGGTAACTTAGCACAGCTCTTGGAAGTGTCATCTTTCAGGCGACGGCTGCCTTTACCCTCAGCAGAATGTGCGTAGTTAGTCTTTACATAAACTCTCATGACCTTTTTTGGTATTTTGGTGTAAACAACCCCCTTGTACACCCCTGATAGTAGTGCCTATTCTTTGCTCTGTCTTGCCCCATAAGGCAATTCATTGCCTTTCTTGTTTTCTCAGTTAGGGTTTGCACGGCAGAGATCTTAGACTCTGCTGCCATCTGAATATGGGGAGGTGCCCATGTCTCCAGCCACAAAGCCATGCCAATGTGGCAACAAAGGGAGAGGGTTCTTCGTGTGCTGAGAGCAAGGTTGATGGGAGTGCACCTGTCTGAGTTCAGAAAGCCTGTGGTTTGAAATCAGATGAAATGGACTGATTATGAGAAATCCCTCAACCCCATTGTTGTCTTTTGTGAACACCTGCAGTAACAAATCTGCCACAGAGGAGACACCCAGTCAGTCATGGATGGTGACCCCAATGACAGGTGTACTCAGAGAGACTGGAAAAGCAGTTCTTCTGTCCAGAGGCCTCTTAAAGGGCCTCTTCAGGGGCTCCCTCCTTTTCTGAAACACAGCAATGAGATTATCTGTGTTTTTTAAAAAAAAATGTGACAGAGTAATGCTTTGATTCAATGCATGGTCTGTGTGGCAATAAATCTCTCCTAGGACCATCAATATTTTTGTTCCCAGAAGGGCAGTGTCCTGGCAGACAACAGCATTGCACATTTTTCGGTTTGTTAGTTGCCTCTTTTTAAAAATTTTTTCCTTTGCCTTTTAGGAACATAATTCACGGTAGTTATTGCCAAAAGAGTAACAGCCTGCAAAGTGTCTTTGCTGCACTCTCTTTCGAAGTCCCTCCCTCACTACAAAACACTCAGCATTTATTAACCTGTTCCTGCACTGAAAACCCAGTAACCTCTGAATGACCTTTTCTCACCCTCACCCTTTAGCCAAGCGCAAATACACTAATTTGTCCACATGTTTCCACTACTGTGTTTATCAAGGTTGAATAAACCCTATAGAAGTCCAAAATTAAGAAGAAATGGTGCATTCTGTAATAGGTGTCAAAGATACTACATTTTCATCTTCTCCACTGGGGCCAAAGATGTCTGCTGACAGAAGGGCTAGCTGCGGCTGAGCTGCAAGTTTCTGTGCCATAGCTCAGCTCTTAGCTGAAACATTAGCTTAATATCTGACTCTTCATGTAATATTACCTATAGCTCCATTTCAGGGCTATAGTGCGTGAAACCAGAATGTAATTCTCAGTCAAATTCCAGAAACAGTGTAATGTATGATATTAGTGAGACAAATACTGAATACAGACAGAAAACACCATAAATAGCGGCATTATTGAAAGTTAGATAGTTTTAAAAGCAATTGGTAAATCCAGCAATATTTCTCGTGCATGACATTTTACAGATTATTTGCATTACTCCTCTTTTCTAGCCCATGACTGAAACTGTCTGCTAACTGTAAAATCTGAATTAGTTTTCTTCAGGAGTAAAGCTAAAGCTTTAAGACAGCAATTAGGCAGGTATCTCTGTTTTTGATGCTGGAAATCCCGCACAGACAGGATTTTGCTTTCAGTATCCCTGCTTAATAGCTTGTAACTTGCCACAGCATCACTGCAGAAACAAACCACCTGTGAGCAAAATAAACAGTGGGTCACATATGAAGTTTCTCTTTGGTTCTAGCTTTTAACATGACTTTGTCTTATTGTAAGTAAATGAATCACAATGTCTTCCTTTTGAAACCTTTATACTTCATAATACATGTTTTAATTGTAGTTGTTAGTCATACTTTGGCTATATTAGCCCCGTATAATGCCTAATTAATTCAGTACTCTGATACCTATCTTCTCTACTGCTGTGAAGTGTGCACTGTTGAAATTTCGTTGTTGTCAATTCCTAAGAATTGAGAAGCTTTGATTTTGGAGTTACCAAAGAGAAAACCACACACAGAACCTTTAATGAATCAAATACTTATTTGCTGCATGTGATTAGGATGCATCACAAGAGTCCATTATAACTTGCCTCTCAAAATTTTCACACAGAGGTCAGATAGTCTTAATCCTTTTGCCCAGGAATGAAGGAGGAAAGCATTGTACCCTCCTGCCTGCACACCTGCTTGAAGGCCAAGGATGCAGCAACTTTGATAGCATTACACTGACAATTCGTTCAAAGATGTCAACAAAGGAGTGGGTTTTTTTAAATAGACTCTAGTTTGAAAATGTTAGTGGAATGTTTTGAAGAAAGAAAGTAGCCTTCCCTCATGCTTTCACTCCCTCACTTGGATTTTCTCTTTGGCTGAGCTGGCAGCTAAACTTTTGTATGAAAGCCAAGGAACAGATGAGGTAAAGTAAGAAACTGGAACTCTTTGTCCAAGTATCAGAACAATCTGCTGCAGCACTACACTTGTGAGATTCACCTTTTTACAACATGTATGAATGACAGACAAGATCTGCAGCGAGAACCTGAGATCAGGCTGTCTATTTTGTGCCTCTACCAGATGCTCCTGAGGTCAGCAGTGGGACAAGTTGTACTCCGCCTGTTTTCACGAGTAAACGGCCTTGCGTGTGATAAAGGTTGCAGCAACCAGAACAAAGTCGATTGTGGCCAAGTGCCAGCTTTGTTAATGCAGTTCTCATTTCACAGAAATTTCTTGCTGTACATTTAAATCAAAACCATTCTGCTATGCAGCACATTTTTACAATCCATTTGCCTGATGGAACTGCAATACTGTTACACAGTAGCCTAGTAGAATTGCATAGGAAATGGCAACTGTTAATGCTTTTTCAAAATGTAACCGAAGAATATCATACATGTGAATTCATAAAACCTGTAGGAGATATAGTTGTCAAGTTTCTAAGTTTTAAGTCTGATAGAGGTTTATCCCAGTACAGTTCCTAAGAACCAAGCAGTTTTGTTATATTTGTAAAGTGTTTCTTTACTCATTATTCAAAAGATAAATGCTTAACTTTATGAATCCTTCCAGTGTCTGCGAGATGTTTGAAAACACTGGAAGCAAAGATGTACTTAAGTGCATGCAGGATTAGACACCATGGATGTAGTCTTCAGTCTTCTTTGTACAACTTGGACTTTCCTTATTTACTCTGTCAAAATAGAAAATCTTTATTTAAAACTTTTAAAATGAAATAAATAGTTTTGTATTATTCTTTCCCTACAAGCTTCATGTTTTTAGTCTATTAAAATGAGGCAAAACCAAAACACTTATCAGTATATCTTGCTTAAAACTTCCACGTGTCTTCAAACCAATGTCTAATAGGTGCTGAATGAATGTAACAAGATGTAGCCAAAAAGAATATCCATCTTCTGTATTCATCACTGCTTCACTATCAAAGTCATACCATTGAATGTAGCACCCATCGCCTGGCTTCAAGCTAATAATAATTAACTCTCCCACTAATTTTGAAATAATGGAAGGCTTTCCATTATCTACTGATTAGTAAGAAACAAGGAAGAGACTTTGATGTCCTCCCCTTGGAATTGTTGTAATATTTTAGCTAAGCCTCCTGACCTGATTTGTAACGGTTCAAGTCAAGAAGGATTAAAATTTTCTCATAATTGAAAAACAGTTCTATACTGCTAGCTCCTTTTGAGATTCTTCTCTTATCTCCAAGGTCAGGTAAAACATCAAGGGATTAGAAATATGCTCTGTCCATGAGATAGCTCAAGACGACCTTGTAGTGTTCTCCCACATAAAAAAGTTCATTTATTTCTTCTTAATTTAAGCAGTGTTCTCAGGCTCAGAAGAAAAACAGCACAAACAGCCTCCAGCAGCTTTAAAACTGACAGACCTTACCTAATTTTCAAGTTGTTTCAGCCATCTTTCACTTCTTTCTGTGATGGGTTTTAACAACTAATCTTTTTGCAGTACACTGTTGCTCCAGAGTGGCTTTCTCTGCCTGTGACAGATTTTTTAGATTTTCATGCCTCGTGAGCTATTTGCAAGATCCACTTTCTGTTTTCCTTAAGTAATCAAGAAGGATATCTTCTGGAGATTAATTCTCTGCCACTGCATTGTTCTCATTATACTAGCTGTTTTTGCAGCGGTGCACATGTGAAAGTATGGTCTTGGGGGTATCTTTCTGTCTGTCACGGGTCGGCATCCCTAAGCTAGCTCCTAATGAAATCAGGCTGTGCCCTCTGTTCCTTTTGTGCTGTCCTCTTTTTTTGAATTGCTTTTATTATTTTATCCAAGTGATCTTTCATATTCCTGTCGTAGGTAAAAATCCTTTTAGTCTGACTTAGTGCTTGAAGTGACTGCTTTTTGAGCACGAAGTTATTACGTCTGTGCTGTTTAGAATACATACAGAGAAATACCATATGGTGTATATTTCCACCAAATGCTGGGTGAAGCCAGTAGAAAAACCTCCACAGATTTCAACGGGGTTTATCTGCGAGTGCCTTGCTCCCCGAAATACTCCAGCGAGCGCCTCATCCTTGCTACTCACACGCACCGCCACGTGGGCAAATTCTGTATCGTTCCCTCCTCCTCCTCGTTTTCCTGCCTAAGTCACTGAGAACAGAAGCGTCTTGCTGTCCCATCGTGGAGTACTCTAAAACATGGAGAGGATCTCTGACATTGAAAAAAAAAAATTATTAGTGTGAATCTCTTAGTCCACGTGCTTTATTTCTCTAGCCCAGCGCTGAGACTCAAAGGTTTTGTAAATCCATGTAACTATCTTGACTTGCACAGCATGGTCAAATTAGATGTAGGAACATAAGAAAAAGGGTCTTGCCTCTAAACACTGCAGTCCTGCTCTAAACAGGAAGATCGAAGCAGCAGGCTTTAAAGAGACGCTGATTTCAAAATTCCCTAGAGAAGAGAGAAAATTCTTTGGAAGGGTGTATTACTAACACACAGTCTTACTTGGTGAGGGAAACTATTTCACGTCAGGCTTGTGCATTTTACTTGCGCGCATGATGGTCTGTACGTATCATACTGTACCACAGCACACCACGACATACCATACCATAGCATATATTCTTTGTTATCATAGAATCACCATTAAGGAGAAACTGCTGGAATCATAGCAACAGCTGTAATGAGGTTCCCTGCAATTCCCATTTGACAGCTCTTCAGTCTTCTGTCAGTTTCTGAACCTTTCATATATCACTATGAAACTTCATTTCTCTTGATCATCAATTTCTTTTGACAGACTCAGACTTTAGAGTATGAAGTGTGTAGAAAGATGTTTCCAGTGCAACAAAATTATTGCAGTCCTTTTTTAAGGATTTAAAAATTGTTTGAAATTCAGAGTGCAGTATCTTGCAGTGATGGAAAATGCGGTCCTTAACTAGACAATTAATTCTGACAGAATTCTGTATTTTAGCTGTACTTATCCTAGCTCAGGATATTTGTTATTCCACGTTTTTGTTTGCACGACAATAATCGGAGGACACCTGCAATTAAGGCAACTGTTTCTGAGATAAAAATAACTGACCTTGATACTAATCACTCCAGTGTAACAGAGGCAACATGGGCAGTGCTGTAGGTTAGAGGTCTCAGGACAAACATGCGCAGCTGAACTGTGAAGGAGACACTGAAGGACAGTAGGTGGTAGGAATGTTCTTCTAGAAGGACACAGCAAATCCTACAGAGTGAAACGTTTCGCCCAAACAGTTTCATTTCTTCATCAGAGTCAAATCTTACACGACTAAGAAAAAGTAAGGACTTCTTTGCTGACTTCAGATAAATCTGAATCACACATTCAAGGAATATCTCAAAATAAACTGGCAGTGTCAGTGTTAAAGGTGTGTGAACTCACAGTAGGCTTTCTGTTCTGCACCAGGATCCATGTATGACCAGCTTTACATCTTCATCTTCAATTGTTTATTTCCTACTGTTATGAGACAAAATTTAACGGTGTTTTTCTACTGTTTTGGTTTTGTTTAGAGTTTGGTGCGTTTTTTTGTTTGTTTTTGTTTTTTTTTACTGTGAACAAAGTTGTAGAATTCATATGGCTTAACTCTGAATAGAAGGGAGATAATTTTTCTGGTTGGATATCCCATTCTTGTTCATAGCATGACCACACAGTTCTATACCAGCACAGCTCTGCCACAGGCACAGGCAGGACAGAGAAGAAAATGTGGGAGGGGGCCAGAACTGCTTCCACTGGCAATGGAGAGTGTTTATTGTTTGTAATTTGCCTGTTGACCTTAAACACAGAGGAGGGGGCAATTTAGCTAACAAAATCACAGAGTGCAGCCCTGGCACTTGAGAATATCGACCCTATCTCCAGGAAGTGCCCCAGTCTTCTGTTAAATTTGCTCTGTGTAGATCAGAGCACCCCAGATCATGTTCTCCTGGAGGATCTTCAGAACACCACAGGTCTCTCTGAGCCCATAAATACACTTTCCATGACAGAGAGGCCCTCATAATGCCCAGAGTAACACAACAAGAGGACCTGACAGCAGTGCTTTGTGCCTTCTTCTCTAAGCCTCTCCATATTTTTGCCTCTACTCAACATGATGCACCACTACGGGCTGCCAAAGTCTGTGTTTGCCTATGTGTGAAGCAGCTTACTCCCCTTTGTGAGAGCATTGAACTGTTGAGTTGTGGATGCTTACACAGAGCAACGGTGATCACAGATAGTAAGGAGGAACTGATGACATCAGCTGGCACTAGGCTGGCTACGCTTTGACATGCTTAACCAGACCTAAGTTAATTTAGGGGCTGGAGAGAACTTGTAGCTGTATGCAAAATATTCAAACTTTTTTTCCACACAGAAACATTTATTTTGAAAAGCCAAAACTGAAGCTACTTTAGATGAAGAAACAACTAATCCAGATTTTCGTTGAGGAAGGGTGGGTGATCTTATTTGAGACACCTGATAAAATTCAATTTCAGTAAACCAGTTTAACCAGAAGTGTTAGTGGAGATATATATTACCACTGTCTTCCCATGGATCTGGTCTATTTTATTTATCATCTGCATAGCAGAAGTGCTTTGTTGTATTAGAGATAAAAATGCATAATACAGTGCTCTTCCCTGTGCTCCAAAGAAACAAAGAGTCATTATGTTTTCTAGCAAATCTAATTGCATGAAGTATTCCTAACACCATACTCACAATTAATGTTTCCAAAAGAACAGCTAAACTGTAAGACAAGAGCTGATACTAATATACATTGGATTAAATCTAATCAGCGAGTGTAAAGGATGCTCCTCATATAAGAGAACTTAAAACATACTTAAGCTGACATTTTCCCTTCCTCCTCTATTCTGAAAGAACGCTTGGGTCAGTCAAGGATATTCAAATACCCATAACTTTTCCAGGAAATGTTGGAGTATGGTCTATAGGCAAAAGAGAGAGATAGGATTATCTTTGAGCACACACACTTGACCAATGCCAGTGCAAGAAGTGAAAAAAAAAAGGGCCACAAGCAAAGGAATAGAGATCAGATATTTGAGTCATCAGTACAGCAAGATTTCAAACACTCTTTTTGAAATGAATGCAATTGTGATTAAATAAGGTCTTTGTTTTAGGAATTTTTCTAAGGTAAGACACAAGGAAAAAATGCAAATGCTTGATATGGTAACTAGGCTCCTGCCTGTACTTACATAACTGAGAAAAAGAAATAATAAATACTAAAATGAATCATGATAAACACTTTGGTAATAAATTAAATGTGCTAGCAGATAATTTACTGTAACTTACTCATGAAACTGCCTTGTTTTTTCCCCTTTTGGTAACAGACATTAAACTTTACAATATGCAGTACAATTCTTTAACATTTTAGTCATTATGAGCTGAAAATGCAATCCTGTTGTGTTAAACAGACTCTGTGTGTTAGGTGACAGCACCAAATAGTGCTGGCTATCGAAATAGCTGTTCCACAGAAGATGCTCCAGAGGTAGCTGCCTGGCTGCCTAAAACACCGATGGAAGAAATTTATTCCTTTTTTGCAAATTCCAGTTCTAAAAAATACGTGCAATCTTCTATAATTCAGTTAAAAGCCCCGAGACTGAACTATCAAGAGCTGTGCCGGTCAGTTTGTCTCTTCATTGCCTGCCTCTGACCTGTCTGTGCCAGCACTGCTTTGGAGGGGCTGGTGGGGCTTGCGGAAAAGAACGGGTACCACCCCTGGAGGGGCTGTTGTACTGCTGAAGGCATTGAAGATGCATCCACGTTCTCCAGAGTAGATGGAAGCCTGTACTATACACTTGCTGTGATTGGTGTAATGTCTGTTATACAAAGTAGATATATTTCCAGTTAAATGAGCTTATGTAAGTTTACATCATGAGAAAAAAAATATCTCTTATATGGAAAAGGCACGTCAGCTCCCTCACATGGAGGGAGGCTTACGATCCTGGCACAGAGCTGTTGCAGGCAAACCCTGCGTTCCTCCTTACTGGGGCTGAGTGGCTGGAGAGAACCTGAAGGAGAGTCGTGCCAGAAGATCTTCTCAGCAAA
>Ga0065711_1036574_pt1 | contig 20841 bp, 13 predicted proteins | sample Hoacrofraction12_FD_59098 | JGI IMG/M metagenome (GOLD analysis project Ga0065711, IMG submission 59098) | Hoatzin crop microbial communities from Cojedes, Venezuela - Epithelial fraction 12 v2 (version 2) | ecosystem: Host-associated > Birds > Digestive system > Esophagus > Crop | place...
ATCCTATCCTATCCTATCCTATCCTATCCTATCCTATCCTATCCTATCCTATCCTATCCTATCCTATCCTACCCTATCCTATCCTGTTATCCTTTAACCAACTTTCAGTGGATAAAGGAAACTTTTCACCAACCCTATAATAATTTAGTTTCTTTAACAGCCTTTGGTGAGGTCAAAAGCTTTTTGAAAATCCAAATATATTGGGACAACTCTACCTTATTTATAGTGATGATTATTGTCATTCTTACAGAACTGCAGCAGGTCTGTGAGGCAGGATTTCCCTTTACAGAAGATATGCTGACTCTTTCCCAATAGACTGTGTTTATCGATGTGTTAGACTCATTGCTCTTGTAATTCCCATGATCCTAGCTAGATCTCTTTCCACTGATAAGTCACCTTTATAATCTTCCTGTTCTGTACATGCAGTGGCCTCATAATGATAGGTTACACACCTCGGTAAAATATCATCTGGTCCTGCTGACTTATGCACATCTAATTTATCTATTTTGTCTAATATATCCCACATAGTTTTTAGAAGTGATTGAATTCCTTTGACCAATATGCTACAAAAAGGCTTCAGATGGGGGCATCTGACCAATGTCTTTAGCAGTAAAGACCAAGTCAAATAATTAATTGTGCTTCCCTGCTACAGCCTTAACACACCAAATTCTTTCGTAGTTTTGTCACTATGTGGTCTCATCAATTCCCTGTCAGACCTGCTTGATGTGCTTAGAGAAAGTTTTACTATCAGTCTGAGCATACTTTGCCCAGTGCTCTTCAAAGTCTTTTTGAGTTTTCTTTCCTGCTCACGTATGATCTCCAGATGTGATTGTGTCTGCTGTTCTCCATATTTGGTGTGTTATTTATTTCTTAGATGCTGACCTTTTCTCTGTGATAGCCTCCTTAGCTTTTATTCTGAGCTACTGAGCTAATGTAGGATTTTGAGGTCTTTTAGCTATCTTGCTTTATTGTTAATATGACTTTTGTTTTACTTGGACTTCCACTGTAATCTTTTTTTTGGTAGAGTTGAAGGTGCTTTTTAGCTTCTTGGGGTTTCTTTTGCAGATTTTTCTTTCCTATTTGTTTTGTAAAGTTTTCTTCCTTTCTGAAAGTTGAAAAAAACACATTCTGGATTTGTTTAACCTGTTTCCTGCTTTTAAATCTTTTGGCATGGTCATTGCTACAGATCTTAACTCCCAATGATGCCTCTTGAAATAGGTCCTCCTGCAATGCTCAAGACCAAATTCTTAAACGAATCTTTTCCCTTTCTTAGACTTTTTTGTTCTAGAACCATTCATCATACCCCCAAATTTAAGTTTATATCTCAGCCCATTCAAGCACTTACCAGATTTCTAGATAGGTAATCAGAATCTCTCACACCTAGTACTTCTCCCAGATTTGGAACTTCTTTAGTCTCACACCACTTCCTGATCACTACCACTGTTCTGATAAGGACATAGTTTCATGCTAGTTCTACATTTTTATTAATAGCACGCAATTTCCATCCAAAAGGAATAATGTTTTTCCTTTTCTATTGCAACACTTTGATATTGTTTAAGCTTCATTTTACCCTTCACACAGTGCCACTCCTCCTCCACTATGAAGCTGGAAGCCTGGCACCACAGCATCCCATGGCTTATCCTTCTTCTACCAAGTCTCTAAGGCACCTGGTATGTCAGCACAGTTGTTTTGATTCCAAGCATTGTAATCATTACTTATCTTATTTTCCAGGCTCCCAGCAGAGGTAAGGAAGTACTAGTAAGTTTCGCCCCCATTTTACTGAATATTGTTATATATTCTATGTATAAGGTATTATGCTTACATTGTTACTTTCTTTCCTCTCTTTTGAGGGGCAAACTCAGCATTAGCTTTGATATCACTTTTGCAGACTGTGTCAGCCCAAAGTAGCCGCTCTTGTGCAACAGCTGGCTTTCTTTTAGCTTCTGATTGAAATAATTCTTTATGAGGTTTTTAGTTTTGGTTTAGCTTTTTACTGTTACGAGTAAGGTGCAGCTGGTTTCCTTCAGCTCAGGTTCCTTCTGTTCAAAAAGTTCCTCAGTATTTAATGTAGCCAAAACCCTCCTGTTTATTCAGTCCTCCTGTTGACTCGTCCACATATCAAAACTCTAGACTTCTATCTATATGTGGAATTACGTGGAATTACGTAGAATTTATGAGTTCAAGAAGAGCTGTCCAGCTAAAAAATAAGCATGGAAAAAGAATGAAAACAGTTGAGGTTAAAAGCGGACAAAGGAAAAGACTGTCATCTTAAAAGAAGCGGAAGTTTCTTGAAGCACTGAACTCTCATAGAGACCTTCAACACAGTAAGCACGAGTCAGAGAAATACCCGTGACAAGCTGATGTTATACCGAGCATGGCAGGCCTAAGTAGATTATTACAAATCCAGGAGTTTTAAGAATATCTGAAATGAGGATTTCAATGGACAATTCTTTTTCATTTTTTTTCCCAGTGTTTCTTTGAAGCCCACATTTACAGGCTTTGTTTAGCAGTGCCTTCAATTCCCTAACCATGCAATGTGGAAAATATACCTCTGAAAATGACACAAAATATTCTTCCAAAATCCTGCCTTTTACAGTTGTCATTTTTTTTTTCCAGCCCTTAAGGTATATAGTTCTATGGAAAAAGATTACTTCAAACCATTCACTGTTTCAAAATTCACTTTTAAAAGCAATATTAAGTAGCAGCTTAAAAAACAACAGATGAAAGCCATGTAGAGTTCTCATTTGTTTCATGGAAATATAAAAAGACAGCTGACTTCTCAATATTGCATGGGCGAAAGTAGAAAGGGGAGAAAAATTTATTTTTAAACTTGGCAATGATTTTACTTGATTGACATGTAAAATATAGTCTAAGTTCCAAAGAACTTAATAGGCTACAAGTAGGAATAGAATTAATTTCTGTGTTCTGTCACATCTCTAGGAAAAATCATATGTTCCTTATATAAGCAGGAAGCCGAAGAAAATATTTGTTTGAGGAAGTTTGAAAAAAATGGTCCAGCTATTTTATTGTTGTTATTATTATAAAGTAGAAAGAGAAATCACCACTATGCTGTCCTCATGTCAAAGTATATATAGCAGTTGCTCTTGAGGCACTCAATGTAAATCTTAAAGGTGTTTATCAGCCCCCCCCCAACCTGGGTCAATGCAGGTCCATTTTTTCATTTACCATCAGTTGAAAATCTGCAATTCATTTCTTCACTTTCAAGACAAAAAACATTTATTTTAGGCTACTATGAATTTTGTCTTTTATGAGACCATAAATTTTGCTATGTTGTAAGTCTAGATTAAGCCTTGATCCTTTTTGTACTTGATTCTTTCAAGCCATCTTTGTCCAGCTTACCACAGAGGAAATATTAGGTTACTCAGAAGTAAAATAGAATATATTTTAATCTAGATGAATTCTTAAGATTATTAGTATGTTTTTTTAATGACACAGTCAATAGATCTTTGCCCACAATCAGTTTAGTCCTATCAGTAAAGCAATTATCACTGCCTTTTTCAAAAACCTTTGAGTAAAAGGTTCCATTTAGAACAAAGCTCTGCAACACAAAAGCAAAATTTTATGAGTCAATATTTTCAATTTCCAGTGAAAGCAGTGAGTTCTGCATACTTGGACACACCATCAGGTGCCACTACTTATATTCATCACATCTATCCAAATTGCATGTCTCTGAGACTTATAGTGATAGAGGCCAAGCTTTTACAATTACGAAGATGATGGTAATTAATTTGTACTACAAAAGCTTCTTCTGACCTGAGGAAATGGTTTCACACCATGAACCAAGCTGAACTCAAAATCTTAGGAGAAAATGGAACGGTTCAGAAAAAGTTTCTGTTGCTTTCAAGACAACATCACAGTGGAATGTATAGCAGATTAAAAGCCAATACGGTCCTATCTAAAGAAGAGATATTTAAAGCCTCTGGTTTGCTGGCTGGGTTTAATGCTGAACAGATTAAGCTTAACAGGATACATGGTACACTTCTGTGCAGGTGACTATGAATGACAAGATCTTCAGTCACTGATACCAATCTTTTACTTTTGTAGGCAGTTTTGGACCAGCTGTCCATAGAAGGAAAACTGTCATGTTAACTATATCCACTCACTCTTAGATATTTTTGAACTGCAGTGATTTTTTTACCAACTAAATCAGCGTGGCCACAACAAAAGTTAGCATGGTTTTCTTTTAGCATTATAAATATGGACTTAGCTTAGGGTAATGCTCCTTACACTACATTGCCATCCTGGACTGTGAAGGATTCACAATAGTGCTGACAGAGGCACTCAGAAGGCCTTAGTGAGACCCATCAGTCCAACTGAGACAGGAGCTGCAAAAACATGTAGACATGCTTTCCTGAGCCACAGCTGAGAAGTCTGGAGAGGAGCCGCTTTTGAGTTACGAAATCCACATCTAATGGACTTACCTATTTGAGAAACATTGGGATACAAAATCAAGACAGTAACATTTAGGGAAAGAGATTTGGATTTCACTGTTAGTTTTTAAAGTTGAGTTTTACGCGACAACACAAGATGACTCATAAACTTGCTCTGCTGGGCCGTCTCCTTGAACTGCTGAGAGTCGTCAGTATTGAAGAAGGTACCATCTCTTCCCAGTCATCCACATGGGTGAGAAAGAATGTAAATTACACATGTACGGTGACCCACTGATGTAACTCTTATTTGAGTTTCTCAGTGTTTTCTATGTACTTGTCAGACAGAAGGGATTCTGAGAAGGTGTAAGTGCTCCCCTGATAATGACCCCAGATTCTGCCACCCTTATTCAGGCTGATCAGTATTTTACCATGAGAAATACAAGTGATTGTTATGTGACAAGATAATTCAGAGCCAATGAATCACAGATTTTAGCTTTCTTACTATTTTTTCTCATCTCATATTCACATAACTTAGTTTCGACTTCTGACAGATTAGAAGCTGACTGGGACAAACATGTCTCCATGTCACTCAGGTGTAAATACAGCAAATCAAAGTGCTGGTATTATTACTATTAATAATAACAATAACAGTGTTGTGTCTAATTTCAGTCACAAAAACACTTGCCATTGCAGAGACTCCAATAAGCCCAGCACTGAATGCTCCCACAAATCATTCTCCTTCAGCCATTAAAGGCAAAGAAGATTTGATTTCATGCTGTCCTCATTTTTGTAGGGTGGTGTGTCCAAATTCTTCAATTTGTTTACTCAGATGCTGTTTCCTTGGAAACAGCAGCCCACATGCTTCACACAGTTTAATGTCTGTTCTACAAATTGAGAAAAAGAAAATGCAAACAAAGATTATTTAATGATTCGTTAGTATTTAAATATATATATAGATATATAGTTACTTGAGTAGTTTTTTCTTACTGCTGTCCCATAGCCTGCACGTTGAGGAACCATTAAAAAGACAAGCATTAAAGAAGTGATATATTCACAAGTCAGGCCAGCTAGGTTTCTTTGCAGAGAATGTATCCATGAAATCAATATTGCAAGAATCAAATGTACTGCTGAGATCCTTAAGATGGTTTAAAATTGAGTGAGTCTGTGGGAGTTCAGGGAACATGAGATAAAGTTTCAGAGCTGTTATCCATTATTTTGTTCCTAGAAGATAATTTTTGTCCCAGATTAATGTTTGTATTTAATTTAACAATTAGACAACATACAGGGTGCCCTAGATGCTGGTTTATGTTACAAATTAGGTACAAGTACTAGGAGTACCAAACTACTCTCTACATTTTATCTTTTATTGTCAAGTAAATATCAACTATACTGTTGGATATTTTGGTGTTTCTTTTTTTCTGCACAAGAAAGTTTAGAAAATACATGAACATTAAAAATACTCTGTTAATTCATTCTTCTGGGTTTCTACTGTGGTGAGAAGATTCAACAGTTCATTTCTCACTGGCCTGCTACAGAATCACTTCAATAAGTTTATATGTTTTTTTAATTGAATGAACAAGATCTTACACTTAATCTGTAGCATTTTAATTTGCCTGGTGGCATAAAAATAATTACAGATTTGGCAGCAGGGAGAAAAAAAGACACGTAATAGTTATGGAGGAAAGCACTGGGAACAAATGGAATCCCTCGCAGTGGGAAAGTGAATGAGAGGTATCTGGAGCCCTTGCAATGGGAAGAAGACAGTGGAAAAAGTTAAAAAAATATGGGGTCATAAGGGGCTCAGGGCCTTAGGAATGGGCTTGTCATCTCAATCTTTAGGGTTGTTCTCCTATATCTGTTTGGTTTGGGTCATTTTGCCATTCATCCCTTTTTTTTTTTTTTTTCCCCTCAGCTTTGTCGTTTTCAAGAACAAAAACCATATATGGCTTCTTTCCCAAAACTGGTTCCCCAGACAACAAAGACCCAATATAAAGACAACACCATAGCTGGTGATTAGAAGTCAGAATCCAGATGTGGGGGAGCAGTACTACATCCCATGTATAATGTGCTGCATAAAGTACTACAGCTTTTGGATTAGGACTGTCCCACCAAAAGTAGGCTGGTAAAAACACACTTGTGTCAATCAAAACGTTGTCTGCTGGATCCTAGAGTTGAAAAACAGAAAGACAGAATAAATGCATTAAGAGTGTTTGCATAAATTCTATTTCCATCTTCATCTTGTTTTCAGAATAAAGTCTATCTTTTATACTTCCTCTAAAACCAGGTGGTGTTATTCCAGCAGTAAACCAGACAGATCCATGCTGTAAATTACAGAAATTTGGTGACAAAAAAGAGGGTTGGAGTAAAGATAAAAGTAACTCACCCTGGTAATAACGGAATATGGAGCTTTTTATTACCTCTCACAGGTCACTGTTCCACTTTCAGTCCAGGGTAGTAGTGACCTCAGACTGTTACCTTCTGACAGCTGTTTAATGATCTATATAAAATGAGTTGCTAAGCTCACTGAATTTTCCAGTTCTCAAGTATATGAATATACACTTTGATGTACTCTGGCACCATTTTGACAAGTCTTATCTGAGAAGCCAAGAAATGAATGTGACACATCTTGACCTAAGAATGTGTCTTCCACACTAGGGCTGAGGTAAATAGGTGGAGAAGCTTGAATTAGGGGACCCTGCATTGATTTTGTTCAGTGATGACTTTACCCTCTACAACACTTGATATCAAATTTCTCACCAACTTTAATTTAATTTAAAAGCCATTTCAAGAAATTGATTTTTCCTTGGTAAGTGATTTCATTTTATTGTTTGGGAAGAGGGAAGGCTGGAGGTGGGAGATATTGTCAGTCATCTTTAAAACAGAGACTTTCATCCAGGTGAGCAATCAGGCACCCAGTTGATATCTATTTTGTCGGGGGCAAAATTAATTAGTAGCCAGAAGCAAAAAGCTGAATGTTTTCGAACCGTCAACTCTCATAGGTTAAAATCTGTTCTTAAGTACACATTTTGCCTAAAACATTTAACAGAACAATGCAATTCTTCATAATGAAGATCTTAATCATATAATTGTACATGTGATAATGATGCCAATCTAGGATGATTCCAGACAGTCAAATTCAAAGCTCTATGGTCAGACCATAATTAATTTTTGTTTTAAATGTCACAGCAATCTAAGGGGCAGCTTTCCAAGCAATATATAAAGAAGGTAAAATCTTGCCCATTTGCTGGCAGTGAAGATCCTGTGGTATTTTTTCCTGGTTTGGAAATGCATGTGTATAATACTCGATGTAAAAATCTCTGTTAGTACAATTAAATCTATGTTTCTGTTGCGAAATAGTTTTTCCACTACAAACATGGAAATGATGCACTTCTTTTCAGACAGCTGTGTACTATTGGGTTGCACTGTTCAAGTATACATGGGAAAAAGAGAAGATTCAACCACATAGAATTATTTCATTTGTTTTCTGGCTGAGAAATAGCAGACAGGCCAAACCCTGATATATCCTGAACACCTACAACTCACACAGAAATAAACAACAGTTTAGCTGTATGAGGCTCAAATTATTTACAATGAAATAAATACACGACAAAAGACCACTGACTGGATCCTGAAAATCTCTCTATTTATTAATAGAGGACTCAAAATCTACAATATTGGAGATTCCAACCAAGGACCATGAAGACGACCGAGGAACTGAGGCACCTCTCATATGCAGCGAGGCTGAAAGAGCTGGGATTGTTCAGCTTTTGAAAAACAATGTTTTACGGTTTTGAGCCTTTTGTTTTTGCTGCAGGGGTGGTCAAACACTGGAACAAGTCACTAAGAGAGGTTATGGAATCTCTGTTCTTGGAGACAGTCAAAACCCAACTGGACACGGCCCTGAACAACCTTCTGTAGCTGACCCTACTTTGGGTAGGGTGGGTTGACTAGACCTCCAGAGATCCCTTCCAACTTCGGTCATTTTGTGATTATGTGTTTTTTTGTGTGGTAGCTCTAAGCCCTGCACTCATATACCAAAGCAATAAGAGAACAAAAGGGAAAGTCTTATCTTTTTTCTAGCAGTCGTAGAGGCAATTATTCCGTAGAAATGGATGTTCTGTGAATTAGCAAACCTTGCTCTAGCCTTGCCTCCTGTGGCAAAACACCTAATTTGACCATACTGAGGTGTGAGTTTGAGAAGTTTAGTCCTGTTCCAAAAGAGGTACTTGTCCATAAAAACAGAAACAGTGCTTTAGACACCTGAGCAATTTCTGGCAAAAATTGGACATCCATAGGTTTAGACTTAGTGTGTGCGTATGTGAGAGGCAGTTCAGAATCCTGCTAAATCCTACTCCTATGCTCCTAAAGAACAGGCACTGAAATTCTGTCCAGGTGGTACTTTCTCAGTTCTTTTAGGAATCTGATCTTACTTTACTTGAACCCAGCTTCCTTTCAGTGCTTTGACCACTGGATGTCTCTCATCAACATACTCAGTGCTCTCATTGGTAGCCTAAAAGAATGACTTTACCTCTGTTTATGTGTCCTACTAAAGTGTAGTTCCTACACAGAAGTAAAGGGCAAGTCCAACTCCCTTTGTCCTGCTCAAGCCCGTAAGAAAAGCTTGATCTTGCCCTAACTATAATACACACATGTGACATAAAAACTGTTCCTGAATGCATGCATATATTCATGTACACAGTGTGAATTTAAAATAGCTATAGCAGTTACAGGACCAAAAAAAAATCTTGTGTAGGTGTGTACATGCAAATGCAATTTCTCACTCACATTTGATAGCAGGTTTATATGCCTAGAAAAAAAAATTAAAGGGGGAAAAAATCCCCAAAGCTCTCATTTTTTTACCAAATTTTGTGAAATACCAGGCTCTTTTAATGATTACTGCGCGACACACTGAGACAGAAATGCCAGCTAGCCAGCATAAATGGAAAACAAGATTATACTATTTCCTCATAGCCCTGCCAAGGTTTGACACTGCAGAAATGCTTTTACATTTTATGAACATTGGCTCTGCAATTTTTAGGTGTGACAACCCTTTAGGTGTGTGGTCTAACTTAAATGCAAACATTCTCACTTTTACCTTTCCATCCTCTGCCCTTTTTCAGCTCTGCTCTCACATCTGAACAATCTGAGCAGGCATATGCAGAGGAGCCTGTTAATTCTCTGTCCAGCATTTTGTTTTAAACTTGGGATTTTTTTGTTTGTTTTTCAAAGAGAAAAAAAAATGAAAAATATTTTTGTAGAAACATTGCTCAGAAAGAAAAAGATCAAACGAACAAAAGGCAAAGAGGAAGAAATCTCAATGCTGCGATTTGTGGCCTTACGGCAATTGTCTTTCAGTTGCAGAATTTCTGTCTGAAATTGCCAGCTGGAAATTTCTGAAAAGAAATGAAAGCTGTGGCAAGATGGCCAGACACATAGGAGAGACACATTGATTTGACCTTTAGAAACAAACTAAACAAACAAACAGGAGGGAGATCACTTCAGTATTTTGCCCTTCAAAAGAAAAAAGAGGATCTGAATGTTTCAATAAAATGATATGGCTGTCACAAACGAAATGTCATCAACCTCTCTCAGTAACAGGATCAGGAAAAGTACTGGAGCAGGGGACGGAGGAGAAGGAATAGTAGAAATAAGCAATGCCTTTACTACAAAATATTTTGATCTGTGATCAGTGGCAGTATGGTCTCAGAAGCTTTTTTTTCTTCTTCTTCTTCTTGTTTTTTCTCTTCCACTGCCTCTGAATACTCACAAACTTACATGACACCCACATGGCAAGCACAAACTGCTGAGGTAGCTGGAGGAAAGGCCAGTGCTAAGTTTACAGGAATGATGCAGTTTCAGTTCGGTTTCATATTCTGCCAATCACTCTGTAAGAAGCTGAAGGAAATAATAAAAGCACCTGTTCTTAGGCTTTCTAAACATCTCAAAGAAAGGCAGTTGTGAATATCATGATAGTGTCCAGCCTAATGCAGGTGAAGAGCTGGTGACACTAACCAGACTCTCCAGCTCTGCTAATGGTCCTTTATACCTCATCTCTTATTTTGCTTCTCTTCTTCGTACTTGTTCGCTGTGTCAAACTCATGAAATCACTTTGAATCCAGGCTTTGTAATTTGAAAACTAATTTTCATCCTATTTAAGGCTTTAAAGGTATGTCGTTCAAACATGTAGATTATACTAATGAGTGTGTTTTGCCAGTCTGTGTATCCAGCAGAAGCAATGAACATTACTACTATTATTCAGGCATTCATTTTGATGTAATTTGAAGTGTCTCTCTCTGCTCCAGGCATTTTTAGAGTAATTAAAATGTGCAATCATAAACATGGAAATTCACACAAAATATAGAGACAAAGCTGTTCAGTTAAAACAAAACCGACTATTTCTGCATAGTGATACTTCCCTTCTGAATATCTGAGGCACTCACTGCTGGATTACCTCCCTAACTCTTCTGGAAAATTAAGAAAAGTACCCAACTGATTTCACAAGGCTTTGAAATGGTTTCCACATGTGTGTGTAGAAATGACTTTTTTATGTGTCCTGTAATATAATATGAACATTCCTGGATGAATCAAACCAAGAGGACAACTGAAAATAATACTGACAATATTCATCATCAAAGCCCATGAATTTTAAACTAGGTGTTCTTTATTTGAAACACTTCCAGTAATTATAGCTGCTCTTGTGTTACACAGAGATGCTGATTTACATAACTGTGTCCCCAGTCTCTAGAAGTTTATATATTAAAACAATGCTGTTGTTCAAAAGATGAACAATTATAGCTGTGTGATGCACCTTTCCAAACTAAAATTCACTGTCAAATTTTTCAAAAGCTGTTGTGTTGCAGGAATCTGTCTATTGTGAGGGGGTTGAACAGGTTGCTCTTGTAAGCACTAAGGTCTTGATTCAATCGCATGTTTGTTATCCTATAAGTGGCATCCCAGATGCCTCAGGGTCTGTAAGATGTTCATGTGGACTGACTGACATGAACACCTATCGGTGACCCAAGGCTTTCTCTGGTGGCAGACAGGGCTCGTGCTGGATACTCCTCACATTATGCCCAACAGAGCTCAGCAATCGAATATCCAGGAAACTGAATCAAGTGCAAAATATGAATGAAGAGTTTATCTTGGCTGCATTTATACTAGTAACTTAAGTGTGACTTGAACTTTTCTCTGACCTGAGATCCAAAGTGACCATGCTGAGGTAGTACAGATTTTGTTATGCACTCTCCCACCTGAGAAAAGGGTAGAAACATGCAAACCATCTGCTGGGAATGGCTAACATCCAGACTATGTCTGGGACAGGGCCAGCTACCTTGGGCCAAAACTTTGCCAAGGAACAAGCCTAACGATTCATGGGTACAATCACTTGACTTCCAATGTTTGAGTTCACTCTGCCTCTTCTCAGTTGTCTCACAGAGATGTTGACCTTGTGTTCAGGCCACTGCCAGGGCACTGAAAATGTCAGCAGCTCTCTGTGGGCCTCCACAGGGATTGCCCTTCAAGGTGGCTGGGTAGGGACTGGCAGGCAGGGCCCATCCCGTCGCCTCAGCCAGAAGCCAGGGAAGCCGGGAGCAGCGGGTGCAGCCCCAGCCCTGGGCATGGGGCACCTCCCTGGGGACACATATAGACTGGGGCCAGGATGGGCTGTGGACTAACACTGCGCCTGGCTTGGCAGGGCCCATGGCTGGGCAGGGCAGGGCTGCGGGGAGCTGGAGACTGGCCCGGCTGCAGGGCTGCTGGGGCAGGGACTTACATCCCCAGAGAGCTGGCATTGAGTCCTGGGCTGCAGGCAGGGCGAGGAAGGCCCAGGAGAGGTCAGGCAGGGGCAGCCTGGCCTGCCAGGGTCCTGACCAGAGCCTTCTCAGTACCAGTGTCTTTACGGACTCCAACAGAACCTCACATAGGGGCTACTGACTTCACAGCAACGGTACCAGCTCTCAGCAGTGGGAGACTGCTGAGCAGCTCCTAGTAATGAGGAATAATAAGTTTATCTAGGGCAAATGGGAGCACATAAAGTCAAGTCTTTAATGTAAATAGGTCTGTTAGAGGGCCTCTACAAGGGTATTATATGAGCAGTAAAATGGTGGAGAACAAGAAAGCTGAGAATTCAGCTGATCTGACTTCATGGCAGAGCCCTGAGTTCAGGACAAGGTAGTCAGGGAGGTGAGGAATGATGGCAATCAGCAGAGCCCTTTTAATGTCCCCGAGTTTGCACACAACCTGCCTTTACACAGTCAGCACTAATTTGCCTGTCATTGTCAGAGCCAAAAATATTCGATATACTAATATTATAACGAACATTCCACCACACCAGAAAACCATTTGCTTTTCGGGGCTAACGTTGATAAATCTACTGTGAAACATAGAGTAACGCACAGTACAGTGTGCTTCCTGGTTTCCAAAGGCCTGCCTAATGGGGAAGCATGACCCATCTTGCTTTTTACTTCCAACACCCAGCTGTACAGAGGCACAAATTTAAAATTAAAAATAACCTTTTCAGCTGATTCCTTGCATAATTGCTATCTTGTTTTGTTAATACTGTGGCTGAATTATAACTTGCTGAAGCCCTGGAGAGTTGCATGCTGGTTTATCAGCCTGAATTGGCATTGGCATGCTTTTCAGTCAAGTGAGTAACTAAATCCTGTGGCCTTGAGTGAGCCTGGCAGTATTTGCATAGGAAATCAGAGGGAGATTAGTGAGAATGACTATACACTGTCTCCATAAATAAATTCAATGATGAAAATTTTGTGCATCTCAAAATACTGCTGAATTTCATTGACTGACTGCGACTCACATACCAGCAATGCTTTGAAAAAAGGAACACAATAAAAATAGGTGCAAGACAACCAAAACTCTGCTGCAACACCAGGCAGCCTTCCACTGCATTTGTTGGAAATGCGCATGTCTCACTTGACTAGCATACATGCATGAACATGAACAGACTAAAGCAGCCATTTCACCCAAAAAGTTGCTCATCATTTCCCATTCACTACCCAGTGAAATTAGAACTTCACATTATTGTGGAGCAGATCTGGACACAGAATAAACTTCTCAGTTTCCCCACGCTGTGGATTTTTTTAATTACTTTTTTTTCCTTAAAAAGGAGTAAGGAGCAGTTAATTCTGTAAAGGTTTCATACTGGTTACAACAAAGACTGATGATGTCAAAATATCCTGTTAGGTTTCTTCTTTTTATTATGAAGGATTGGGAAAAACCTTTCAAATTAAGGACAGATTTATTATTTTCATTGTTAATAATCTTCTGAACAAGGCCTGTCATCACCATACAGAAATGGACATGTTCCATACAGTATTAGATGCTTTAAAAAAACCTGCAAGAAGCTTCATAAAGAACTACTGAATTAGCTCCCCTTAAGGTAAGTCTCTAGTGACAGCTTTAGTTTTTGGGTTTTTTTTCTTCATGCTCCAGTCCATCAGGTTTTATTGAATCTCTAATTTTGCTTAATGTAACTGAGAATGTTTTGAAGTCTGAGCATCAGTTAAGTAAGTTATATCCATAAATATGGAACTTCACAATGAATAGGAGTATTGTCCTCAGAGCCCTTGAGTGCTTTTACAAGAATATTTCTTCTTGAGTATAAGTTCTGATTAAACCAACTCTTCATGTTTCTTGAGCTTCTAAGAGCTTCTCTCACTTGACAGCAGAGAGTAGGAGCAGATGGGTTTCATTAGATGGCCCAAGCCTTTATCTTTTAATCACCTGCCTCACCCAATCTAAGGGGGGAAAAGGGCAGACATATGAGAAATTTCCTCCTTTCTCCTTCTCTCTCTCTCCAGTTCTCTGCAAGGCATCTGCTAAGACCTCATTTATCACCATGAAAGCTGCGATGGATAGCTGTGCAACACTCCAGGGTCTTGTCTGCTGTGGTGGTGTAGTGCCTAACCTCTCCCCTGTTAAAGGAAAGGCTACATGTACTTTTGTCAACCTATTAGCAAGCACTTCCCTCTCAGTACTGTTTGTTCAACCCTCACCCCTCCCATACCAACAATGTCAGCTTTCTGAAAATGTTATAATTTTGAAGAAAGCCCTAGATGTAGTTCTCATGAGCATGTATTCTTTATTTCATTCCTCAGTGCACAGCCATATGTGAAATATATATTTGTGTGCCTGTGTGTTTCTGTATGTGTGCACATATCTGTCTGTCTCAAAAATGTGAAAAAGTAGTGGATCTTGCGTGCCTCTTTGTTTATTAAAAATATCAGTGTTGGCCAATAAATTTAATTTTTTGACCACAGTTTTAAGTCAATCCATAATAAAAACACAATCTTCCTTCCCTGTTTTTGCTTCAGTGAGAAGTAGTCCATAGAATCCTCCAGAAATAAGAAATGGGCTGCTGAAGAATGGCAAGTTAATTCTTTCCAGAAGAGTCTTCAGATATTCTACTACTGTTTCCTGCTGAGTGCTAGTTTAAGATTCTCATACTAAATTACATTTAACATTAATCACAGTTTTCCAGGCAAAAAAACACCAACTAATGGTTGATTAAAATAGATCTCTAGAAGTTTCTTTGATTTGAGTCCAAATATATTACAGATCCCTTACTTTTTAGCCAGTTTTTAATCCAGACAAGTCTCTGTTTGAGCTAAACTTTTTTTTGTTCTGTCCAAGCCTGCAGTATTCTCATCAGAATTTAGATCAACTGTGAAATAATTTTATAAATAACTATTTTATAAATAACCTACAGTTTTTATATATACAACATGATCAATTTCGTAAGATCAAACAGTAATTAGAATATAAATAGCATTTAAGAATAAATAATTAACCTTACAGGATTGTATTCAACTTCCATTGAAGTTACGTAAGAGAGATGTGTTCTTTCTTTCAAGAGATTGTAAACAAAAAATGGTAAGGAGATATCCAAAATGGAATCCCAAATGCTTCTTAATTTTGTGATACCGTGAATCAGACACTCTGGCTGCATTGTACTGACTTGTTCCAGAATTAGTCAAAGGGTCACTAAACTTGGAGAGAAGAGGATTTAAATTCATGATGTGAACTTAGATCCAATTTTTCTTCCTTGCAATACTAAGAACATCTTTAAAGGGAACAAAGTAGTGTGAATGCATGACGAAATGATGCTTGATAGCAAAGGGATACATGCAATAACTGATTCATACCATGAGAAAGGATACTTGCCTTCAAGATACAGTTTATTTCTCAAGCTATCAATGAGCCATTTTCTTGTGATATGGCTGCCAGAGCAGTTCAGCTTCACCATCTCTTTATAGATACAGTCACAAGATGACATATTTATACTCATAGGTATTCCTGGTGGTATATATTAATACATAGAAGAGATTCAAAGTTTTTTATGAAGAACTTCACTAAATTTGGCTGCAGGTTCATAGCCCACAGTGGCTGTGTTACCTTGACCACCAGCTAAGAGGCAAAGAACCACGAGGCCAAAGTGGAAAGTGATGAAATGTAAAGAGAAGGCAATTCAACAATTCTACAAAATTAAATTGACCAGAAATTTTTCTAAGATATAGTGATTAGATTTCTTACATACCACTGAAAAGCTATGAAGGAGTTTGATATTAACTAGGTGAAGCAGTAACACTTCAGACTGAGTATCTCTGATAGGCATTTAATTTCTGTTTAATGGAACAATTATTGCATGTTAAATAAATACTGGCAGATTATTTGAAAAACAGAAATAATAGTTATGTATGGGCTATCTGACAGAGCTCCTACAAAGCAAAATTTTATTTAGTATCTTTTTTTTAGGTTGTTAGCTTAGCATCACCACCTAACTGAAGGACCTTAATGCTTTACATTTAGTAAGATAGGCTCTGCAAATATAAGCCAATCTATTGCTAGAATTCCTAATAACATTTTTACTGGTACACAAAGTCATGCATATTAAGCAAAGAATATTTCTCATTAATGTCAATATACTGAAAAGGGAACATATACAATCTACTTTTTTACCTCTGTCTTACATATGATAATGATATTTATGTGATAATTTGCAGTCCTTATGTTGCCTGGACCACATTAAATTCCCTCTACCTCATGGTCTCTTTCTTGAGATTGCTTCTGAAATTTCATACAGCAGAATGTCTTCAAAACATATTGGCAAGAATCTCCATTTCTCCTTTTCCTATCTCATGAGATTCTGGACACATATTAATTAACTTATTTTAAAGTCAGACTAATTCTCTGCTAGCCCTACCATCCACAGCAACTATTTTACTGTCTTTGAAAAAGCTGGGACAAAAGCTCAGGTCTCCTCTGAACCAAAGAACTACCTGGTCAAAGTTGAATGAACTGAATGTAAATCCTTTATCTCTATAGTTCAGCATGTTTCCTGATTAGGAAATTTAAATTAGTTCATTTAAAGAAGCATTATTCATTGACTATATGGACCAAGTTTATCTGGTGAAAATTTAAGAAGTCAGAGCTGTGGACGCAACTATGCAAAGGCTGTCAGAATACAGAACTAACCCTCATCTATTATGACCCTCTCATGTGCTTGAATATTGTACTCCCGCTACTTACCGATCTAGAAAATGCAAGGGTAAAGTCTCCCAGGTGAAGCAGCAAACCAGCAAAATATTCTCAGGCAAAGCAGAGTCACTGCATATGCTTCCCTCATTACCCTCCCTTGGAGTGTATTGAACTTTGAAATTGATTTAAAACTCTTTTATGCTTCCATTGAAAACAACCCCCATGTGCTCCCAGTTCTGCTCTCATAGCACTTGTGTCTCTATAATGATTTTGCTTTTGTAAGAATTGGATTTTCAAGATATGGTGCAAGATGAATACTTTGATATAAGCCTTGGGGTTTGCTTCTGAGTGTCCTGTGCTCTCTGTTCAAGTAGCTATCTCCAGTCAGCATTAGTAATGAAAAGGACGGTCAAATGCTAGGAAAAAAATAAAACTGCAAGGTTGAACTGGTGACCAAAATATAAAACAGACAAATTTTTTCCATTTTTTTGGGGTTTCCAACAGTTTAACAGTATTTTGAAGGTAGAAGGGCAAAAATAATATTTCTTCGTGGACTGAGAAAGGCATTCAAGAAGACTACTTGCCTTTTTTCCTACAGCTCCTGCCTGGTTGCTAGGCAGCTGGGGGCAAGTTATTTTAGTAATTTTGTCTTAGCTTCTCACTCTGAAACAGATCGGCTGATTCAAGCAATTCTGCGACAACTCTTAATTAGCTAAAGATAAATACTTTTACTTTTACTACGACGTTAGTAACTATTTTTCATGTTTCTTTAAGGTTTGTGTTTATTACAGTATGTTTGAGAAAAAAATGGAGGAAAAGAATATCTTGTGCCAAAACTTAGCTTTATGCAATATCCGTCTTCACTTGTTCCTCACAGAATGCCTAGGAAATGTGATCTAAATTTACATGAGCACGAAATCTTTAAGAGTCTGTACAGGAAAAGAATAGTGCTAGTTATCTCAGCTTCTGATGGGTAGTACTGATAAATAGACAAGACGATGAGCTACACAATCATCATGCAGAGGAAAGTATGCATATGTCAGGTATTCTTTTGTGGTTTTCTGTTCTTTTTACTGACAAGTGGAGGTATGACAGCACCCGCCCTATAGGATAGCTAAAGACAGCAGTCACCGGTGAGAGAATAACGCTGCAGTGGACCAGCACCTTTCCAAACAACTTAGGCAGACAGATGGCCCTATGTTTATCTTCTGTATGAGACATCAGACCTGCACCGACTCAAAATTGTCTTCCTGGTAACGTGGGGAATGACTGGGGTATACCCAGACTCTGGACTACTTTCCAGAAGGCCAGATTTTCTCATCGTGAATCCCACCTGCAAGTTTCTCGCTTAGCTTTCATTCAGCAGGATGGCTCATGAAGAATGCTGCACTCTGGATTTGAGCTGTAATGACAGAATCCAGCTTTTGCTCATACGCATCTGCAGGATTGTACACAAATAGGACTTTCACCATTTCCATACAGATCTCATCTCTGAAAAATTGCTTGGTACTTTGCAGCTAACCTGAATTCTGTGTTTTTCCAGAGCACTAAGAAATATACAGTGTTATAAGTGCAAATGAAAACTGCTGCCTGTTTCACATCCTCTCCAATTCACAGCAAGACCAGCAGTGTTGAAAATGACAGTACACATGCTATGACTGTTTGAATTTTCAACAGCCTGTGCTTAATTCTACATAATTGGTACCTGCTTAAGACAGAAACTTGCAAGTATTCTTTATGAGACACAGAAACAGATAAAGAGCTAGTGTAAGAAACAGAAAGCAGATAATGCTAGTAAGAGAAACTGTGTCCACTCCGGGGGAAGAATTAAGTGTGTCCCACATGGATTAAGATAGATCTCTACTGCCTTTTATCCATATAACTGATCTCGACAGTAGGATCAAGTTTAAGTGGTTACATTTGCTGGTGCTGATTGGAAAGCAGCAAACAAAGATAGCTACCAGAAACACTCACGAGGTAGAAAAGTGCTTTAACTCTGGGCTAGAGACTGATATACTGTATTTACTTGTTTCGAACAGCCTGACTCTGAACTCCCTCTGGTTTTATTTTCATACGTTCAAGAGAGTAAGAATCTGGGACTCAAAGAAACTGTAATATGCAAAACTGGATGTGCTGCCATGCTTTTATTTCCCCATTTCCTCTGTATCTCTCCAGTCACAGAATCAGTAGGTCTGGGGAGAATAATAGTTTCAGATAGTAGCAGGTGCCCCTTGATAAATTTTAACAGCTAGTATGAGCTCTGCATATATATGTCATGTTATACTTGGGTAAGGACATCAAGATAAAATAGAAAAAGTAGTAGAGTTGGCTGTTTTGGTGACCCTTGACACTGAATTCGTCCGCACAGGAAGAGAAATTTCCAAATCTGTTATGCCACAGAAGCTCCACTGAAGCATCCAATTAATTATATCAGGGCCTTCTATTGCATGAAAAAAAAAAAAAAAAAGATTAATTCCTGGAAAAAAAAAATATCCAGCTAAATCATACATAGTTTATAGAATGGTAGCTACACCCAAATTTAATTCAGCTCAAAGTAGGTATAGTACCTACTAGAGTTATTGTTATAATAGTGGTAGTTTTGGAACAACAGCTAGATTGAAATTTTCTGTGTGTCATGGAACAGAAAAGTTTTTAAGACATCTGGAAAATAGATAATATTTAGGGATTAAATAATATTACTACTCAACAACAGAAGATGAGTAACTTCCCTAATCTTCCATGAAAAATGAAGGAAATTACCAAATACCATTTATTCATGCTATGATAAACCATATAATTATATACATTTCATCATTCTCCCATAGACTAGCTGAAGACAACAGTTATCATTATAAATTTAAGATGACACTCATTGGATTTGCCTAAAAATTACAGCTATAAGTGACAAAATATAAAGAAAGCTTTCCTCAAAAAATTTCAAAGCAGAATATTTATACAGAAATATAATAATAATCTTTCCAGGAATGACCATAATGCACCAAATGGGGAAAAAAATCCCTTAACAATCTACCTTTTACTTTGATGTGTGAAGGTCAGACAATCTAAAATAGCAATTTGATAAGTTTCTGAAGAGTTTAATTTCTACTGTTATGCTCCAGTTTTTTGGATGAAGGAAGGAAGATTATGAAAGCAATTACTGTATAGGAACACATATTTAGTCCAAAGAAGAGTGAACTCATATTCAGTACTACCTACATAATGACTTGTTCTTCCTGTTGATTGGTTTGTTCTTTTCACTTAGCATTTCTCAGAACACCTTAGACTTGAAGCTAAACAAGCTGATTCTAGACAGCTAGTTGTATTGAATAAGGACTTATCCCCACTATACTCTTACATGTTCTGTACATTTTCTCTGCTATTTTAATATAGTCTTCATTTTTCATTGAAGTGATTCTTTTGTATTACATCAATATAGATTGTTTTCTGGGTTCTTTTGTTTGAAATTGTTGATTTCTTTAACAATTTTTGAAGTTCCTTACATTTTAAAGAATATATGAGAATATATGTCTCAGACCTGGACACTATAGCTCCCATTTGTGAGAAATTCAAAACAAATTAGTTAATATTCTTGCTTGGATCACCTGATATATACGATACTGAGATTTGTGTTCTTGCCCTTCTCCATATCACAGATGTGTGCCATTACCATGAAGCTATTACTTATTCTGCACAGCACTGCTTTATTAAAATATAATTTCTTGGTTCAAGAAATTATATTTTAATAAAGGTCTCAAAAACCCTCAATCTCTTTAAACATAACAACACACATTGCTTTATTTTTTCTCTTCCACACACTTTTCTGGTCAAAAACATCTCTGAAACATTTTAGCAGTTGTTTTTCTTGAATTTATTTGTTTCCCATGCTAAACCTACAGATAGGGTGTTCTGTCCTATTGTAAACCATATATGTGTTGCTTTCCTGCCCCCCCCCCCCCCC
>Ga0065711_1036575_pt1 | contig 20841 bp, 19 predicted proteins | sample Hoacrofraction12_FD_59098 | JGI IMG/M metagenome (GOLD analysis project Ga0065711, IMG submission 59098) | Hoatzin crop microbial communities from Cojedes, Venezuela - Epithelial fraction 12 v2 (version 2) | ecosystem: Host-associated > Birds > Digestive system > Esophagus > Crop | place...
CCTGCTCTGGGTGACCCTGCTTCGGCAGGGGGTTGGACTGGGTGACCCACAGAGGTCCCTTCCAACCCCGACCATGCTGTGATTCTGTGAAACCCCGGTCCTTGTTTGTGACTTCTTAACAGCAGTGCAGGGTTCGCACTGAAGAGTTTAGCACTTGCCACGCATCAGTTAGCAATTGCAGCTTGCCTTGGCAGAAATGGCTCTGCTGCCTGGTCCCGCTGGATGCTGTGGAAATGCTGCAGGGGCATGGCCGCTTACTTCTGCATGGCCAACATGCAGGAGGTGGTTGGTGGCCAGTGCCATCGAAAGGGTTCGTTGCTGCCGTGATGCCTTTTAATGTGTATGGGTCCGATGCTGGGTTTATTCCTGTAGTGTTTCTATCCCTTCCAGTTCTCAGTGTCTCTCTATCCTGTCTATCTGTATTGTAAGACCGAGAGTGCCTGCAGTAGGGTGAAAATCAACTGGTTTTCTAAACTATATGTGATGGTTTCACTGCAAGGTTCAATGCTGAGCGCTAGGTACACTGAATTAAAAGGGACAGTTAACCAGTGAGGAAATGGCTGGTTTCCCTGGACGGAGGTGGAGATCTGCCAGGATGAAGCTCAGCAACCCATCGCTGCGAACAAACTATACGAAAAGCAAATCTTTGTTCTGCTGTTCCAGGGCTGAATACTTATTCCTTCTACTTCGCCCGATTTTTGCGTGACGAAGTGTCCCTCACAGCTTACATCAACATACATTTTGAAGTAGTTTATTTTGTTTTGGTAAATGTTCACACAATATGAAGATCTTACCTTCGTCTGTAAATGCTGGGGAGGTGTATGAGGCGGTGGCAGATCCCTGGGAGAAGGGCGGTGTGGGCACCCAGGGCTCCTTTTTCCCTCGACTGGTATTGGAGGTAGGCAGCAGCACTCCAGCACTCGCAGCAGGGCTGGGGCAGCTCCCTGAAATGCGAAATGAGGTGGTGATATGTCAGATGGAGGTGGGTAGAAGTAGCAGACACATGGCTTGAAGTGCCTCGTCTCCCTTCGCCGTTTCATGGACGAGGCGGCATGCCGTGGTTGTGTCCGAGCGCATCCCTCGCTGGTGCTCTGCTGGGTTTAATTAATGAGTCTGGATGTGTGGGGGCTTCCTGGCCAAGCAAACAAAGACGAATTTAGGAAGGGGAGGATTTGTTTTTGCACATCACGCTGTGTAAATAGATGGTGTCTGGCAATGCGCCCCTCCTCCCCAACGCCTGCATCCAGGGGATGCTTCAGCCGCAGCCTGCTGCTGCTGGGCCGTGTTTTATTTTACCATTTTTTATGTTCTACGTTTTAAAATAAAAAGCTCTTTTTCCCTGGTTAGAAGATGCGGTTGCTCAGGATATATAAATTGCGTTAATAAATGAGCGAGGAGCCCTGTGGGTGAATTGGCTTCCTGGTGAAGTCATAAATTTGGAGAGGATGATGCTGCCTGGCTCCACAGCCGGCACGTGAGGTTGCTCCTCAACGCCGTGCCTGGAAACGTGAAGGGCCGGGGAGAGGTCCCTATGTCCGGTAATCTGGGGCTCCTGCTGGAAGCGAGATGGTGTGAGAGACAATCTCCAGCTCGCAGGAGGGCTGGGAAACCTGGACGCAGACCCCAGCTCATCCACAGGCGAGCTGGTGAGGGGCAGTGGGGCCAGGGGAGCCTGGCGTTTAGGAAAAGCTCGTATTTTTCCCTGTTGCAGCCCACTGGCTCTCCTGGAGGAGAAACATCTTTTCCTCTGACTCTGCCCTGTTTGTAAGCAGAGCACGTGCCGTCAAATGGAGGGAGGGGAATGATTTGATGTGAGCAGTTTTGAGAAGATGTTGGGTCATCTGTTTCTCGGGAGAGGAGGAGAGGCTGGGAGTTGGCTTGCTTGATAGCAGTTGTGTTGGTTTGAAGACCCCATCAACAGTCTGGGCTCTTTTATAGTCTTCCCCATCGCTTCCAGGCGTTTTTCCATTAGGATTAATGTAGTCGTGCACTCTGCAGCAAGCAGTTCGTTGTGGTGATTTGCTGATTTTTCAGTTGCTGGGAACCAAGGAGGTGTCAAGGGGCTTCTGCTGGCACGCTGGCTGGGGGGCTTCTCCTCTAGACGCACGGTCCCCACCCGTGCCAGCGCTGAAGAGGGGGTCACTTCCACAGCCAAGAAGCACATCCAATTTTAAAAACCTCTCTAGCCCTCTAACCAAGGCTTTTGCAAATTAAATAGATTAGCGGGCAGGCTGTATAATGGTGCCCTGCAGGCTTGCGGTCCCTTGGGTGTCCCCAGGTCCGGAAGAGCTGGGGCTCCTACGCGGGGGGACCGAGGTCAGTGCCGTGGGGGAACCCCAGCCAGCACGTTTCCAGCATCGCCGCTCCAGCAGACCATTCCCAGCCGAATCATGCTCTGCGCTCGGGAGAGGCCCCAAGCTGTTTTTTTGCATGGCTGAGCATTAAGGGATATTTCCAGCACTCGTTTGCCAGGAAAATACAGCATCAAAGGCCCTTTACTAATTAATTGTAATGGCAGGCGGAAGGGGAGGGAACTGCTTTCCCATCATGGCTGCTGTGAAGATGCTCTTGAAAAAGCAAAAGTACATGCAGATGCTGCCAGGGCGAGGAGATGGTTTAAGGAGAATGTTCGCTGCAAGGAAAACATTGCCACTGAGCAAAGCTAAACCAGCTTCTCCTTTTTCTTTTGCAGGGTCGTCATGTTAAAACAGGCCAGCTTGCTGCTATTAAGGTTATGGACGTCACCGGGGTAATGTATCTTGCTCCTCCTGCATCCTTCAGCAGCAGATAAGAGGGGAAAGGGGACGGGGCGTGATAGCGGGGAGGGTTAGTGGAAGGTTTGAGTTCCTGGACAGCAAATCCCCTTTGCCTTGACGTGGAATGTGCCGTTAAGAGGTTTTGAGTTTAATAAATGTGTGAGAGAAATACAAATCTGGAGGAATTTTGGAGGTTATGTAGTTTTATGCTGAAACAAAGCAGCATCCAGTTCCAGCAGTGGCTCTTCTGAATGCGTTAATAAGATCTGAAGAAAATTGTGGCAATGGGATCGTGTGTTCGTAACAGATTTCAGCTCCTCCAAATCCATGTTTTTCAACAAAAAAATTCTGTTCACCAGAACTATGTGCAGGTATTGTTATGAATAGCTTTTCTAGGCAGGTTAAATTACTCCTGTGCATCCTACTGATAAAGAGGAAAAAGTGCACCGCCCTGGTCTCAGAAATGTGGCTCTTTGGAAATTGTATGAGATGAAGAGAATCAGGAATTTACAACTTATTAAATGAAGAACAGGATTTAGGGGAAAGAATGGTTTCACCATTTCCCAGTGGCCACAAAAGGAAAAATGGGTGGAATTGCTATGATCCCTAAAAACCGAAACAGATGCATTCAGGAGGATGACATGAAAGTGCTTTTTTTAAATTTATTTTTTTTAAGTATACTGTTATACCTCCCAAAGTTCCTGCCTACATAAACAATGCCAAGTTTGGGAGTAAGAATGTTTTTACTGTGTTTTGTCTTTTTTTTCTTTCTTTTACTGGAATAGCACATTTCAAAATGTAGGACTCTATCCCAACCTACCCACCTTATTTTTTGAATTACTGTTTTTAGTTAGTTTTAAGGAGTTCAGCACATACAGAACTGACTCGCTGTGAAAGCAGTCAGGTGGCCACAGGAGTATGTTTTGAAATACCTGAGATGTTGTGGTGTGGTATTAATACCTGCAGGATCTTCATCCAGGTTCTTTTTTCTGCTAACAGGTGAAATGATGCGTGGAAGTAAGTCAGTAAATGTGAATGAGATTTGTTTCTGTTTACTCACAATATCTACAAGTGCCATTTATCTAGTTCTCATGGGGAGCAGGCTCTAAGGGAATGGACAGAGCCACCAAACGTAACCGCATGGCAGAAATGGCAGTGGGTTCCCATGGGATGAAATCTGAGGTTGTAACAAATTTAGGCTGAGAAATCAGAATATTGCTTTGAGGCCAAACAGGGGCTTAAATCTGAGTCCACACTTAATTCAGTGGTTTTAACATATCATCACTTCCAAGCAAAGATGTTGAAGAAAAGTACCCCAAATCTCATCCTGCCCGATAACTCATATTTTCAGCCACGTCTTTAAGTAGATATGCGTGATCTAAACCTCTGCCTTCCAAGGTAGAGTCTCAGGTAGAGTCTCTGAACATCCAAGGTAGTAAATCAGATATTTGACATGGGATGTTTGGATATTTAATGCCATATTAAAACACATTGGTTACTTTTCTTTTAATATATAATACACAAATTTTTGAAGTCAAGCCTCTAACAAGTCCCCCTAACTGAACTTCTGCTCCCTTCTACTTCTCCCTGCCCCACTGAATGCCCCATGTGGTGGCTTCTCAGCCTCGGGTGACACCAATATTGCATGAGTGGAGAAGTAGCTGCCTGGCAGGCGGTAGCAGGATCAGCTGAGGTGCTGAGGTGAGACCTCCTTGTCCTCTGAAGGGATGCCGCCGGCTCTTGGTCACCGACAGGAGGCTGCTCAGGGAGCAGGACCAGGCTTGGGCAGGCCACGCGATGACCACAGTTAAGACAGAGCAAACCTGTGATGTGGCAAGGGACTGACTGTGCTTTGTAGCTGTTGATGCCAAAGTCAGATCTAGAGCCATGTCCTCCAGCCGCCGCAGGAGTGGTCTTGGGAGTCACTTCTGGAGTCATTGCTCAAGCCGGTCCCTGAACGGTGCCTAAGGCCACCTTCAGCACCTGGTCCAGGCTCAGTGGACTGCTGGTGAAAACCCAGATGTGTCTGCTCCAGTCCTTCACCGTCTCCTGACACATGCTGACTTCAGCACAGTCCCTGCTTCATTTTACCCAGATCTTCCATCCCACCTGTTTTTGCACGATGTCCTTGATGACAACGTGTCTTTCAGAAGCCTACAGAGAACAGAACTAGTGTGGTCATCCCAAACATAGCCATCTGCAGTTTCATGGAGGGAGCTTTTGGAGTGCAGAGTGCCCGTGTTTTAAGTGAGCTCCCAGCCAGCATTTCATCCCAACCACGTGCCTTGCAGTAAACCCCCAAAGGCTCCTGACGACGATGCTTTAATTCGTCTATGCTCTTGCTAATTAGTTGTTAGGGAAGACTGCAGCACTGAGGCCCTCAAATTACAGCACATGATCAGTTTGGGCAGCCACTATCTCTGAATTAAGAATTTGGATTTGTTTTCCAGGGGCTGGTCCTGCTGCATGACCCACTTCCAGCAATGGATGTAATAACATTGATTGATGGATGCAAACCATGGCGGCAAAACCTGGCCTGTGGGTTTGATCAGTTTTGGAGTTGGAGTAGTTACACCAGCTTGCTATGAGAATTCCTTTTTCTTCCCTCCCTCATTGGATTTACTGGTGGTGGTCACTGGCAGTAGTCCTGCTTGGAGCAGGAGGCTGGGCTGGAGACCCCTGAGCCTAGCCATGCAGACATGTCCTCGTGTGCCGTCCTGACCTCCACAGCTCCAGTGTTGTTTTTTTTCGGGGATTTTGTGCCTTTTCAACTTTTTTCCCCCATTTTGATTACTTCAGCAGAAAGAGGGACTCAAGATAAACCTTAGAACCAAGTGTCCCTGTGGCTCCTCTCCATTTTTCCTAGTCAGGTGCTTTTATTAGTTCCTCTTGTCCTAATCTTCACTGTTCTTCCCTGAATTCTCTCTGGAAGACTGTAGTCATGAAGTCACTTTCTGTGGTAGCTTGGGAAGAAAGCCGCGTTTCTGTCCGTGGTGCGCAACACCTAATGAGGGAGCATCGCTCTTCAAGAAGAGCTGCTGCTTCAGCTTCGCTGTTCACTGGGGTGTCTTGTCCTTTGCCCATTTGTAGAACTGAAGTCAGGGTGAAGCAGATGAGGGACACAAGGGAGAAGAATAAAGAAGTAACAGCCCTTCTGGTCCTTTTGTAATAAAGCTTGTCGACATCAAGGCAGCTATCTGCTGCTTCTCAGCCGGTGGAATTACAGCAGGCTGGAGTTTGGTCAGCTTAAAATAAAACCAGGGCGTGTTTGATGGCCATGGTAGGACATCAAAACAGGTATAGGTGCAGTTCCCCTGCCTTGGCTGCTTCAGTGGTTGCTGCTTTGCAGACAGGACGGAGAGGGGCCATGACAACCCACGGGAATGGTGCTTGTCGCCAGGACCAAGACAGTCTGGCACAGAGTTTGTGGTGCCACCACACCACGAGTAACACCTGGTGTCTCCGAATGCCTCGTGCTGCTTCCCGGGTGGGCAGGAGCAGCATGTCGGGAGACTGGGATGCAAAGTGCGGGAGCACTCCTGCCATGCAACAACGGTTTCTGGGAAGCCATCTCTCTGGGCCTTTGATGGGTCTAGGAGAGTGTGCTGATGTGTTACTGGGGCAACACAAGTGTCACTGAGCTTCAGAGCTATGCCATGCTGGTCTAGGCTCTGATATGAATTATAAAGAAATTAGTTTTAAAAGATGGAGGAACGTCTGAAACGTGTAATTTGGCTGGGATGCCAAAGTCTGGCGCTGGTGCACCTCTGGATGGAGAGCACGTCCCCATGCGAGGGCTCCGTTCCTGGGCAGACCTTGCTTGGCTTGGCCAGCCCCTCCTGGTGGGCCCTTAGCCTGCAGGCGTTCGACTGCTCGGGAGCTGCCGGGGCTCTGCTCCCACCCGTGCTGCAGGCTTGGAAGCAGCCCATGGGGCTGGTGGGTCATGAACCCACGTGAGAGGACGGCTGCCCACCTTAAACTCTGCCAGCACCTTTGCGATCCCGTTGTAGAGGAGACGCCGTGATCTGAACTGTTTGGGAATGACCCGATTTCTGCACTGCCTGAAGATCTGTCCGGTTCGGGGTTCAAAAGTGCAACAGGGAATGTGGCAAAGCACGTGTTTTGCCCTGAGCTTTTTTACTCGAGGAGTAAGCCGTTAGTCTCCAGTCCAGACCTCAGGCTCCCAGGGCTCTGCTAAAACAGTGGCTGTAAAAAATGGTGCAAGGAAACTTCGATGAGGTCAGTCAGAAATGGGGTGCATGGCAGTTCACCCACGTGCAAAGAGAGCTGGGAGTCTGCGAAGTGCGGTCTCTTAGCGCCTCTGGTTTTGTCTCTCTTCCCTTTCTTTTCACCTCATCCCAGGATGAAGAGGAAGAGATCAAACAAGAAATTAACATGCTGAAGAAATATTCTCACCACCGAAATATCGCTACGTATTATGGTGCTTTTATTAAAAAGAACCCACCGGGAATGGATGATCAGCTCTGGGTAGGTTGCTTTTTTTTCTTTGAACAAGGGGGCTTTGGCACAAATGATGTACTCTGGTGTCCTCCGACCACCACCTGCAGGGCACAGAAAGCCTTGTTTTGCATCCGTCTCTTTTGAAGCCGAGGCTTTGAAAACGCTCTTCCTGCGCTGCAAAACGCTTCTCCGTTTTGCCACAAAAATCTTTGCAGACTGCTGACAAAAACGTTTTTATTCTGATTTGCCATTAACATCGTCTTTGTTACAATATTCAATTGCAAATCACCCGTCCTATGACAACAAATGCACTGAAAAACCCAGTTGGAAGAAGCCGGGAGCGTTGCTGGGAAGATGGAGGCTGGGTGGGGGATGCTGGGCGTGCGTGGTGCCCGCCGGCTCTCGGCTCCTGCCCGACATGACGCGGAGCCAGCGCAGGCGAGCGAAGAGGAGGGGGATGGCGGAGGGAGGGCAGGGAGGTCTGCGGCTGCTCAGCCATCCCGCTGAAGGAGCCTTGTGTTGCTGATGGGCTGCAAGCTGCTTTGCCTCTCCGTAAATCCTTGCCTGCCTGCTCTTGCTGCTTCCCTTGTCGGTGGCTTCTCGGTTATTAACTCGGCATTCCCGGACCGCGGAGGGTAGAGTTTAAATCTGCCGTCCCTCTCCGGAGACAGCCGGGGTGTCGGAGCCCACCTCCTTGCTGGCAGCTGATGCTTGTGGGCGGCAGGCGCCGCAGGTCGGGGCTCCGGGCGCTGCCGTAAGGGGGATGAAAAATTAATTGTAGTTACTGTGCTGTATTCTGAGCTCGGCTGTGCTGGTCGGAGTCTGCGGAGCAGCAGCCTGTGGCGCCCGTGGGCATCTGCCCCGCAGTTTGAGACCTGCTTTTCTTAGGGCAGCGTTGGAAGGAAGGCTGTGTTGGAGTTATCTTAAATATAGTGACCTGGATGTTGTCCTGTAGTCTAAATAGCTTTTATTTCCCCACAGTCTTGTAAATCCAGTCAGTTCTGACTTAGCTACGGGTGGTCTCCAAAGTTTTTCTGTGCCTGAATGAGATCGCTACAGCCTGATTTTTCAGGAGTAACAAATATCTGTGGTTCATCTGGGAGACCATGGGGATGCTGGAGAGCAGCAGAACGCTCTTCCCTTTAGTTTCTGTATCATCTAGGTTTTACTTTAGCAAAAGTTGCAGTGGCTTCAGCTGTTTGGCCCTGCAGCCACGGGCCAGAGCGGCAGGGGCAGCGGGAACGGGGCTGATGGGTTTCTGCGCCGCTTTGTTACCCGAGATCTTCGGTGCACTGAATTATTGGGAAGACATAGGGGCTTGGACTCCAGGGGCTTTTCTTATTTGAGTGTTGGGGTTGGTTTTGGTGGGAACTCTAAAGAAACATGTTCTTTGCAGCTGGCCTGGGATTCAGCGAGGAGAAAGCTTTCAAGCTGAGAAATGCCTTTTCATCCTGTGAAATTCCATGTGACTTTAGCTGGTTTATGATCTGTTTGGGGTTTTTTTTAAGAAAAACAAACCCTGACTTTTTTTCTTTTTTTTAAAAAAAAAGGAAAACAGAAAACCAACCCACAACATTCCCCCTTGCGCTGCTGGAGTGCCAGGAGGTAAAAATACCCCACCAGCTGCATGCCCAAGCCCTCCCCAGAGCTGGGCTCTGCTTGGTGTCCTTACGCTGCTGGAGTCTGGAGTTAGCACGGTCTGACCAGGGAGGAGGCTTTGGGTTTCTCCTTTCCTCCACCTCCAGTGCAAAGAGCTATTGGTGTATACAAGCATTAATAAAATAATGTTTTTTAAATGATTTGCCCATCCAGAGCAGCCCAAACTTCCAAAAAGAAAAACTCGGTAGAAAACTCCTTGGATTGAGAGGCTGTTTCATCAGTCCCCGTCACCATCAAGTAGCGGAGGATGCTGTACGTGCGAGATCACTTTCGGATGCCCACATCTGGGAGGAGAACCTAGGTTTTCCCTGGAGGGTCACCCAGCCGTGCAAAGGGAGAAGGTGCTCATCACCCAGCCATGCTGCCGGTCACTTGTTCCCTGGGAAAGGTGGAGTAGATAATCTGAACTCCCTTCCAGACCAACTACCTCTCCTCTCAGTTTTGGGGCCTCTCTCATGGGCTGGTGAAAAATAGCGTTGCTGCTTTCCTTTCGCTCAAGAGTGCTGGGGTGTGAGGGTTTTTTTTTTATTTTGGAGTCTGTGCCCGGTGCTGGGGCTGGTGGAGGTGTTCACGGGCAAGCTCCCCAGGCACGGAGGAGAGGTGTGCTGGTGTCGCGGTGTGAAACAGCTGGTGCTTCAGCATCTGATCGAATTAGGCCTTGCGCGAGCTCTGTCAGTCTTGCCGCGCAGATAAGGGCTTGTTTATTTTTCATTGGCCCTTTGTTGAAATAAAACGGTTTCTGATAATGCCCAAGTAATTCTTCTTATCGACATTCAGGAGGCTGATACGGAAATAAAAAACAGGGAGCTCTTTCGGTGGAGATGGCGATCTCTTGGGAGCGCGGCAGGCTGCTGACATGAGGTATTGCCATCGCTTCTGCCGCGGCGATGAGCAGGTCTGTCGGCGCTGCTGCTCCGTTCGATGGCAGCCACGCGCCCCGAGAGGCGAGCTCACGAAACAAGCAAGTTTTACTGAAATTAGAGAGTGGAGGAGGTTTCAGCAGATGACAGTGGAGATGGGCGTCAAAAAGCTGATACGTTAGGAAAGAAAGGGAGTAAAAGTCATAGGGACAACCTTTATGGAATATTTTAAAACATTTAAAAAAATAGGAGGTAGGCTTATTCCTGTGTTGCGCTCTCTGGGTGCTGTGGACCTTTGGGAGGGATTGTGCCAGTCTGTAACCCAGACAAGGGGGTCCTGGCTGGGCGAGCCCGCGGTGCAGGGGCTCGAAGGTGGGCTGCTGAAACTGGGGAGATGACCCAGGGGACGGTGAGGACCCGGTTAATCAGTTAACTGCTGCTTCTCGGAGTTGAACTGATTAAATTCCCCTCGCACATCTCAGATCTAAGGTATGGGTTACCAGGCTGCACATAAACTGGGGGGGGAGGGGTTGTTCTGATTTATTTTTTTTTTGTGGCGGTGAGAGACAAGGAATTCGTTTAGGAAGTGTGAACGTCATGGGGGAGGTGACCCGATCCCAAAGGGCCTCTTGCCCGTCACATCGCCTGCCCTAACAGCTGCTGGGAGCTGCCGGTCTCTGCTTCATCCCCAACGTTAACACGCCGTATACATCCGCAGGGCCAGAGGGACGTTGGAGGTTGAGCATCTGCTCTTGCTGTCCGTGGAGTGCTGAAGCCACCAACGGACAGGCCCCTCCACGTGTGGGCACTGAGCAGTGTCTTTGGGCAGCTGCTGGTACCTCGTGTCACAGGAATTAAATCATTAAACATTTGAGAGGGGACGGTGTTTGGTCAAGCTGTGATTCTCTCGAGTCCCTCTAAGCCCTGCAGTCCTGGGGGAGCGTGGGGGGAGCGTGGCTGCTTCTCTGGCCCCTGACCGAGAGCCCGGGGTCAGCAGAGACTTCCTGCTGCTGCCTGGCTGAGTCAGCCGACGCTATTTCGTTCTCAGTCCTCTTCAAAGCGATGTCAGTGCTATAAACATGGCAAGGCTGCGAGCCCAGCTCCTCTCACTGCTGTCCCTAAGCCCAAAGCTTTCAGCCTGCTCGGGACTCGCGGTGGCAGCTGCCCGCCGGCTCCCTAAGGGCCAGGAAGCTCTGCGTTTCAGTAGTGCTCCATCACTGGCTCCAGGTACCATGATGCATGTGATGAGGGACCACCCTTTCCCAAGGGAGCCAGGCTGTGGGGTGCCGTGGGAGGCTTGGGTGGCCTGGGCGTACAGGACTGCATGGCACCCGGGTTCTTCAAGAAGAAGAATTTCCAGCAGTGTTTAGCTTGAGGGTGTTGTGTGCTTGTTTTCTGTGACTCAAAAAAGTGAAGTCAAGTTGTTCATGGGGCGAGGAGTAGGAACACAGAAGAGTTTGGCTTGCAGAATGAAGGAGTTGGATGATGTTGGGAGGTTCCTCTGGACCAGCTGGAGTGGTTCACCATCAGCTGGGTTGGGGGTTCTGTACTGGGGATGTCACATTTGAGCCCATCCAGGTGATCTACAGTGGCAATGGGAACAGAGGTCTCACTGGCCATTCCCAAACTGGGGAAGGTGGTCGTTGATTGGAAAGCCATGAAGGCTCTTTAAATAAAAAAATGGTGAGGCAGCAGGACACTGAGATTTACAGCTGCTGCTTCGGAATTTGCCTTGCTTATGAAGTTTGATGTCACTCTGATATGAAGAGCTAAGTAAATGCTAAATGAACTGTATTTAAAAATACTTCCTCAATAAACGGCCTTCCAAATTGAATTTCAGGAGATGATCTTACCTTTAGCCCATCTTGATGATAATTTTAATTATGGTTAATAAAAACTCAACCTGCATTTCAAGGTTATTCTCTTACCCCGTCATGACTTCATCTTTTAATAAGATTGGCAGTGATGCAAGAGTGTGCAGGGCAATGCACTCACCTAGAGACGTAGGACTGGTAAGGACGTATCTGAGTATAAGCACCGTTTAAAGCCTTTCCTAAGTGTACTAAGCTCTGTTCTAAAATCAGCTGGAACTTCTGTTCCCTCCTTTTTTTCCCTGGAGGGCTGTTTGTTGATTTCCAACCTAAATATACCAATTGGGTGTTGATACATTGATCTTACGCCAATAGTTACCTTGTTCTTCTTCCTCTCTGGTGCTTACTTGTCCATGCTCTTGACAATATATGCTCATATCCTGTAGCCATCCATTCCCTGGCTGGCTCGACAAGTCCTCAGGTCCTCTGAGAAGACCTGATCACCTTACTGTACCTACTTCCTTATGCGTTTCTCACTCTCGGGCTCCATCGCCCAGGAGGACACGCTGTGCCATGAGTGAGGTCTCACCAGCCCTGTTGGTGTGCCTCCTTAGCCATCATCTGTGTTTCCTCTCTTCGGAGGTGGCGTTGTGTGGACTGTAGTTGGGACTTCTGTAGCATCATTCCGTCTGAGGATCAAAGGGGATCGCAGTGCTGCAGCCACCAGCTTTCCTCCTGTTCTATCCAAACCTTCTGGAAACAGTGGTTTTTCACGGTGGGCATCCATCAGCTCCCCATTGTGGACAGGGATGCTCGTGCAGGCTCATCGTCTTTCTGTTGCTCGTTTTCTTGGAGAACTCGTGGCAGAGGTTTCGGGAAGTGCCGTGCTGTTCGCAGCTGTTCTGCTGCCCAGCTGGACCTGAAGCCTGCTGGTGCCGGATATTTTCCTATGGATGTTACGGGTCTGTGCAGCTCTTAAAAAGCCAAGTTGGAAACCCTCCCTGTGGGAGTTTCTCTTTCCCTCTCTCTATTTTTTTTCTTTAATCTCCAGATTTCACAATCACAGATTTGGGATACATCAGCAGGTGGCCGTATTACTCACCTCCTGGTGCAAAATTAATCTTTGCTCTGTGGAAATTCAAGGACAGCGTAGAGGACCGGGTGAACTGCCAGCTCCCTAAAGATAGTCTGGCAAATTAATGAATGCACTGTGTACTTTTCATGGGATTTCTTCCATCTTCTTTTAAGCGTTGTGACTGCCGTACATGGCATGTACTCTTCCTCCTGCTCCAAACCCTGGTGAGAGCCTGTGGATGAATTTCCATGGAAAGGGACTGGAGAGAGGGTCAGCCTTTTGGGTTGGAAAGTGTTTGTGGCTGGCTCAGCTATCCAGGATTTTCCTGTCCATGCTTGCTGCCGTGGTATCCCAAACGTTCATTTAATCAGAAACACATGCAGACGCTTACACGTGTCAATCATCCGAAGGGAAGAAAGAGAGAGGAAAAGTGAGTTGGAAACCAGTTGCTCCATTATTCCCATTCGGTGAGCAGTGAGTAAGCCGTGACTTAGGCCGTGTCCCGGTGACCCAGCTGCGTTGCTGGTCTCCTGCTGGGCTGGAAGAGCTGCAAGCGCTGCAGCAGCCTTCCTTTGCCTTTGCACCGGGTGGACTCTGGCCCATCACTCATCTCTTTCTTCAAGCCAGTTTGCTGACGTAATAGGGTTATACAAAGAATTTTTCAGCTGTCAGTTGAGGAAGAGAAGAGAGACTTAATATCAAAACTAAAGATGGGAGCATGGTCAAAGTCAACTAAGCTGTAGTCTGCTCCGGTATTTTATTTAAACTAAAGGTTTATAGCAGTGCTCTGCCTGGATTTTATGATCGCTTTTATCAGATTGTCTTTTAAATCACTGCGTTTGAGCGATTTGGTTAGAAGTAACCCTTCTGCTGTTTCTTTCTCTTCTTCTCTTGGCCCATGCCTTTAATAAAGTGATGTCATTTGCTTGGAGAACATTAAATGCCATGTAAGCTTCATGTGATAAGAAACTTTAAACATGCACATTGAAGAATCTGGCAAGGCACTACTTGTAAGGGAATATCTTTCAGCAGCAGGCTGATCTAATTGGAAAACATGGTTTCACATCTGAGAGAAACACTTCTACAGGTCTTGGAGGAGGCTTGTTGCGTACACGGGCTGTGCTCGCTTTCTGGAGCATGCTGACAGCTCCTGCACGCCCTGGGGATCCGTGATGTCCCTGGGAGCAGACTCGCATCCCGTGCTATTTTTATAAGATTTATTTCACAGTTGCTCAATGACAAGATGAAGTTCAGGCCTGGGTTAGATCCTTGTGGTTTTATGCTTGATATTATGAAACTTTGTAAGTGGTGCAAGCGGTGGTGGCCGGTCTCGTTTGAACCAACCCAAGCAGCAGGACTCCAGCTGCTCGGCAAGCTTCCGCTCAAGGAGGGTTTGCTGCTCAAAAACGTGGTCAGAAGCAAAGACCTCCTGGTGAAAAAAAAAATTGAAAAATATACCCGTTTCTTCAGTATGTAGGAAGCTTTCAAGCATCTGTCTTGTTGCCTTCACGTTTTCAGAGTTGAAGAACTTACATGCAAGGGGTAGAGTTTTGCATTTATTGCTGTTGATAACTAAATATTCATACTAAACATGGGTCGTAAGTGTGAAGTAGGCTATGTGGCAGTGGGGTCTGGGATTTCAAGGTGTCCTATTTCCTCTGCTGATTTTCAGCACGAGGCTGATTCCTGGTTTTTGTTCCCATCCTTCTGGAGAGCAACAAACCTTCCAGCCTTTTATTGTTTTGTTTCTATAGCAAAGCCCGTGTGGGTTATAAGCTGATAGGTTCAAGACGATGTCCCGGTGGCTCTGCGTAGCTCTACGGTGGCCCCACGGCTGTGTTGCCAGCGTCGGGGACCTACCCTGGGGTCAGGCAGCCCGGAGGATGCTGTCAGTGTGGTTGCAGTAATTGTGCTTTTGCTCCATTTGGCAGCTGGTGATGGAGTTCTGCGGCGCGGGCTCCGTCACCGACCTCATCAAGAACACAAAGGGGAACACTTTGAAGGAGGAGTGGATCGCCTACATCTGCAGAGAGATTTTACGGGTACGTGCCCAGAGGGAGCTGAATGTTGAGGGTTGTTGGAGTATCGCAGTCGGTGCTCGGGGGACACGGAAAGCCTTTGGCTCTGCGGGCCTCGTGGCTGCCGTGCTGCCATGGGCTGGAGCCTCTTTGGTGCCGATAGGCATGAATAATTCATGTGCTAGGATGATGCATAATAAATAAGCCCTATTTAATGCCCTTTAGATCTGTTAGTTCCCTGACTTTTAACCCTCCTTTTCCTTCAACAAAAATATAATTCCCTTTAGTATTAATAGGATAAAGATTTATTTACATTAGAATCACATTTTCAATTAACAGAAAGGTGAGGACTAACAAAGTCAGTGGAAAGAATCTTCATGATTAAAAAGCACCCCAGGTTTTATTAAATCCACGTCTCGGGCTTTAATGAGGATGCTGCAGCTTTTATACCCACAAGGTAAATGTTTGACTGGAGTGTCTTAAAATGGGCCGTGCCAGAGTTTCATGTACTGGGAGATGGCAGCTTCAGCGAAGGCTTGCTTGCATTTTGCACAACCGAGGTCAGATGATGTGGTCTTAATGGTTGCCTGACATGAAAATCTGTCACTCCGTGGACTGAGGCTTTGTTCAGGAGAAAAGAAATATCGGGCATGTGAAGGAAACCCATAGAAGAGCCATTCAAGTGATAGGACAAGAGGAAACTGCCTCCAGTTGCACCAGGGGAGGTTTAGATTGGATATTAGGGAAAAATTCTTCACTGGCAGGGTTATCAAGCATTGGAACAGGCTGCCCAGGGAAGTGGTGGAGTCACCATCCCTGGAGGTATTTAAAAGACTGTGTAGATGTGGCACTTAGTGACGTGGTTTTGTGGTGGACTTGGCAGTGTTAGGTTTACGGTTGGACTCGATGATCTTAAAGGTCTTTTCCAACCTAAATGATTCTGTCATTCTATGAGAGAAAACAAAGTAAAATGACTGCTGCGCAGGGAGGTGTCTGACACTGCTGCTGAGGCTGCTGCTGGTGTCCGGAGGGGGCATGGCACTTCTCTGCTGACCCTGGATGCCACCATCCGCACCAGCATGATGTGCAGAAAGCCATAGCTAAGCGGTTGTTGTACGGACACTGCTCTCAGTGCCAGGAAACCACAGTTACGTGGGCTTATTTTTAATGTATGAGCTCTATGAGCCTGCTTCTTAGAATAGTGGCTGGCAGTGAGTCAGAACCCAGCCACTGACTCATGTCCCCTGGCCACCATGGCGTGTCATCGCTCACGTTTGGGCCGCACGTTGGGGCGGTTGGTGATCTCCGCAGGGTTTCAGGCGATGAGAGGCTCCCACCTTCATGCTGTAGAAGGTGGCTCAGCCGTGGTTCAGATGTTGACGGTCAGTTGTAGTTCTAACACAAGGCTCGATCCCGCGTTGCGAAAGGCTTTATTGGAATTCAGTGAAATTTTTGCTTTGCCTCCAATGCCCAAAGGTGCCTCTAACCGGGCATAACATGGCTAAAAAAGGGCTCCTGCACAGGTGTGATCTATTCCACGGTGTTGTCCCAATGTAATGAGTGTAAAATGACTAATAACTACCAGTAGTGATAGCAGAAATTATCTTCCTCCTCAAATATGAATGTTTAATGTGAAATGTAAAACTAATGCAAAATTAGTTTTTGAAGTAATCCATGTTTTTCCTAAGGTAACAATGGAGGTGGATGTTACTTTGAAACTGAAATAATAAATGAATGAAATAAAAATGTAGGTTGCAAAAAGAAATTAATGAGCTAATAAAAAAGCACACCAGAAGAGCTAGTTTACCTTTAGCCTTAGAGACAGGCTGTCTCTCTATTAGGAATATGTGCAAGTCGTAATATTTGTATTTGCACAGTAGCTTTTTTAATACAAGCTTTTCAGTGTATTCGAGTCCCATGTATTGGACCAATATAACAAGAGAATTATTTTCTTCAGTTTCTGGATGATGGAAGTAGAGAAAGGAAACAAAACCATTTTATTATTTCTGCCACAGAAAAGACTCCCTAAGGCAAGGGAGCACGTGGGTAAATGTGTCTGGAGCTGTGGAGGAATTTGGGTTAATATGGGTTCCTGCAGAGACTGAAAGGTTGGTTTTAATCCCTGTAGAATGGATGGTTCTCGTGCGATGGAGAGCACCCACTGCGGCACATATAGCCCACTGATGGGCGTCTCGCTTGCTGGGCAGGTCCTCCCAGCATGTGACATAGGACAGGATTTTGAACACAGGATAAACAAAAGCGTTCTCAAGTGCTGAACTCCAACTGTGAATCTTTCATTTCTGGACCAGGGTTAGTTGAGGAGGAATGTCAGAAAATAACATGCTTTGAACGTGGATTCCTCTAACCTTTCTCTGAATTCTCTAGGGCTTGAGTCATCTACACCAGCACAAAGTAATTCATCGAGACATCAAGGGACAGAATGTATTGCTGACGGAAAATGCTGAAGTTAAACTAGGTAAGAGTGGGTTAGAGCTCTTGGAAACTGCAGGTGGGCTGGCTGGAGAGAAGCAGCAGAATGGACTTGTATGTGACTTGGAGAAAGGGAACGGATACTAAGAGCTACGCGCTGATTTTTCTTGTGTCAGCCTCAATAAGTGGCCTTGGGTGTTGACCAAGTGCTGTGCAATGAACTGCCAGTGGTTGACGGCCAAGTTCTGCATGCAGAAATGTACTTGCAGTGAAGGTGTTTTTGTTCAGACAGGTAGTTTGGGCAACTCTGCCGTCAGATGCAGGATGAGCAATCGAGTCCATTTTTTCATGCCCTAGGTTGAAAATTGGCCTGCGTGCACCACCAGCCGTTATCGAAGGCTGTTCCCTCACACCTTCGTGTAGTGTCCTACAGGATCATAGTCCAGTCAATTTAGTGTCGCGTAATCAAGATGGGTTTTCCAAGCCAACCTGTCGGAGAGGGCTTGATTTGCAAGAACTACTGTGAATCTCTTATGCAGTGTTAGTCATTCTGGAGAAGACTGGACATTCACATGAAGATCATCTGGAAGACGGCAGATCAGCACAGATGATGTGCTGATGTCCTCAATTGTCCAGCACAAGTGTTATTAAGGCCACCTTTGTGCATTTTAATTTATGCTGGTGAATAAACCCTTGCACTGGTAGACCCTTACACTGGTAAAATGAGGTGCAAGCCTTGTTTTCCCATGTCTCTCTCCTCTCTTGACAGCAGAATAAAGCCCCAGCTTAACAGATGGCACCACCAGCTCGTTTGACTTTATGCTGGTGAAGATTCCCCTCCAAGGGGAAGTTCTCCAGGGCAAATGTCCAACCTTGTGCAAAGTGAACTTGGTGGACCATAGAGTATTCTCTCATTGATGTGATTTCATCAGTTTTTGCTTCATTTTGCAGGGCTCTGCTTGACATTTCCCTATGGGCCTTTGTCCTTGGCCCTTAGTTCCTTAAGTCTTTTGCATTTCTGCCATTTCCAGCAAGAATTTAGGTAGAAAAATGAGGCTTCTACCGATATTTGGCAGGCTTTAATTCAAATGAGAAAGCATAGAACAAAGGCTGCTGCTTATTAATGTTGCTTACCGTGTTTCTCATTAGTATGAGGAGCTGTGATTTCTTTTCATTGCCTCCTGGCAAGGAGGAAAAGGCACAGGGTTTCTTACAAAACCTGGACATCAGATGATCAGGTTCGTCCTTGATTGACCTCTGTTGATCCCAGCAGAGATCAAACAGGAATGTCTCTGGCCCTGCCTTTCTCTCCTGACCGTGCAGAGAAGTTGGTCTGAATGAGTTTAATGTTTTGCAGTCGACAGAAGAGTTGCTTGGGGTTTCTCCGACCTTATGGTACCCTGTTGTCTCTCTGATCCGCAGTGGATTTTGGTGTCAGTGCTCAGCTGGACAGAACGGTGGGCAGGAGAAACACCTTCATTGGGACGCCTTACTGGATGGCCCCCGAGGTCATTGCCTGCGATGAAAATCCCGATGCCACTTACGACTTCAAGGTACCTTAACGAGCATCTTCCTACTCTTTTATATGTCATTATAGGTGTGATCTGGGCAAAGTCTCCCCGGTTCACTAATAAGACAGGCAAGGAACACTGAAAGCAGCACTTACTGGTGCTTGCAAATGAGAGTTGTGACCATAAACATCTGAAGAAGGTGCTTGGCATGGTCTCAGATTTTACACCCCCGTACCATCAACTTGAGCACGGAGGAATTTAGTATATTGTTGCAGCTTTGCAGAATACGTTGACAGGCAGCATAATCTCGTCCTGCTTTCTGGCTGTTGGATTTTGAGATGCCAACTCAGGTCCAATGTGAATCTTTGTTGTGCTGTTCACGTATCCAAATTTACTGTGAAGAAGTCTTTCCCCATGCTGAGAAAGGTGTCAGACTGAGGCTTCCTACCTGCTAGCCTGCCTTTCAGTGCCACATGTTTAAATACTACAGTTAAACATGCTGTATTTTCTCTGTTGACTCTGAGGACAAGTCAGGTCTGGTTTAGAAAGGGCAAAATCGGATCTTCTGGCCCACAGGCTGGCGGTATTCACAGGGAGATCTGAAGGCTGCCACACAATCGGACGTTTGGGGGGCTGACCTACTTTTCACATGTCTCTCTTGCCTGTTTGAAGTTTATTTTGGGATTGGTGGCAGTGCAGCATTGCTGCTGAGTTGTAACGTGGCACAGAGCCCCTCGCTGCGCAACAGATCTGCAGGAGGGTTACAAGTCCCACCTGCCCATTCAAACTACAGCAAGGTCCGATGGTTAAAGCAAGGAGTGCTTGACATTTTTTATCCTGTTTCTGCCTTACTGCAAGTTTCTGGACACACATCTGTAGAAACGTCCCTTAGTTTTTGTCCCTTGGTGTTATGAAGCATCCAGAGCTTGAATTTCTAGCTCCAAACCCCCTCAGATCCACTGAGCATGTCCAGAGAGGAGAGCAGGACACCAGCACATGAGCTTTGAGGGGAGAAGTTAAGACATATGTAGAGCTCGCTGTACCTCTGTTCACATGCGTGCCGAGAGGTCACTTTACAAGGTGATGTTTAAAAAGAGACCCTTTAGTGTGGAGCTGGGTGGCTGCTTGCTAACAGTAGGAGACTACAATATAATGCAGCAGCCCACCATTGTGGTACCACTCGGGGTGCAATTACCAAGCACTCAGAGATGTTTTTGAGAGATGAAGGGTTTAAAGCAACCAAGCGATGCTTTGGTATTGCAGCTATTTCAGTGCATCAGTCAACTTTTGAACTGATGGCTTTCCGGAGAGCGGCTCTCCAGTCTGAGTTCAGACTCCGGGTTACAGAAATCGTTAATGATAAGGACATGTAGAAAGAGTTTAATCTGCAATTACTTGATTCTCTTTGATTAGCCAATTACAACAGGCGTTTCCTCAGCTCCGTTGATGGCAGTGCTTCGTAGCTTCTCCACTGACAGCCGCCTGGTGCAATGCCCTAATTACTTGCAGCTTTTTATTATTATTTTTTTTCAAAAAAAAGGACCAATATCTTCACAGGCTAGTTTCTACCCTCAGAAATCCCTGAGTTTTTTCCCTTTCTGGAATAACTAGGGCACTTAGTATGCCGTTGACTGATGCAGAAGCGCTGGGACCAGAATCCCTCTATTGTCCCCAAGGATCAAGCGCTCATCGCGAGCCGGGCGCTGGCGTCTCGGAAGTTGGCACTGACCGTTTTCCCTTGGCTGGGGGTATGAAACAGAAAGCTGATTGCTGCCGACACACTGACTGCAGGGTGTTTTCGGAGCGCGTGGGGATCTGGGAGCCACTGGACATTAGTCCGTACCCCGGATCACATCCCTGCACCTGATGCTCTTGCTTTGAAGTGGAAGGGGGGAATGTGGGAATGTAAATGACGTTTTTTTTTTCCTAAAGGAATGCAAATCAGATGCTCTCGGGTTTAGCCGACCAGCTTAAAATAGGGAATACAAAAGATGAGATTTATAGCCTGAAAAAAGGAATCCTCACAGGCTTAATCTGTTGGACAAAAAGCCTCTGATCTCACTGTGTTCTTAGCCAGAAAGAGTTGCCTCTGTAATCTATAGAAGGAGGCAGTAAATACCTCCTCACAAAAATAAACCACTTTAAAAAAGGACAAATAGAAAACCCCATATTGTTGCGGTTATTTGTTGGTTTTTCCCCCCAGCCGTTTTTCCTTTTTTCTTTAGAGATATCTTGTCAATAAGCTTAGAATCGGGGAGGG
>Ga0065711_1036577_pt1 | contig 20841 bp, 15 predicted proteins | sample Hoacrofraction12_FD_59098 | JGI IMG/M metagenome (GOLD analysis project Ga0065711, IMG submission 59098) | Hoatzin crop microbial communities from Cojedes, Venezuela - Epithelial fraction 12 v2 (version 2) | ecosystem: Host-associated > Birds > Digestive system > Esophagus > Crop | place...
AAAAAAAAAAAAAAAAAAAAAAAAAAAAAAAAAAACAAACTCTTGAGGACCCTCCTACAGCCTCAGCTTTCCCACAGTTTTCTGTGGGGTTTTCCACAGGTCTGAGCAGAGAAAGTCAGACTCCTTTAAAGAATGCAGCATCCTCTCCTTTGTGGCATTAAGAAGATTAGCACAGTCAAACCTTGGGAAGCAAAAGAAACATTTTCACTATGTTGCCTATGTATTTTTGTGTCTACAGTTGATGTATTCACATCAATTAAAGTAATTGCAAACCCAAAAGAAAGATATGCTGAACTATATATGATTATACTAGAAAAGGAATTCTTAAGCTGAACACTTGAAGCCTGCGTTTGTGTTGTTAGTAGATGGAAGTGAAGAACCATAGAACAAATCAGACTGGAAGGGTCCTCTGGAGGTCCTCTGGTCCAAACCTCCACTCCAGACATGGCCAGCAAAACAGAATTCATGAAAAGTGAAAGGAAATTCAAATATACACTGATGCTACAACCCTTTGATATGCAGGATTAAATGAGAAATTTACCTCTTTCTCACAGACTAAACAAACTAACACTCCAGATTTTTATTAGAGCAATTTTTCATTTATGCTTTACCAGATGTTGCACAGACAAGTAGCAGTGATGTAGTCTTTGCCCCAAACTGCTTACAGTTTGGACTTAAGTAAAACTTATGTGAAGTAGTTGAAAAGCTCTGAAGCGTATTTCATTTCTTTTTAGGAGAGCGCAATTAAGACATCTAGAATCAGAGTTCAAATATACATATCCATACATACAGACACACATATGAGAAATAAAGCACTTTTCCTCACCGCAGTATATTTTTCAGCTAGATATCTTGCAGTAAAAGCAGCAACCTATTGTTCAGTGATTTGTTCAAAAAACTGTTCTACATATCCCGTTTAATTTTATAATAGTTAAGTTCATTCCTCTTGTAATTCTACTTACTTTCCATTCTTTACAGTCCAGACACTTTGGAAGGGGGAGAAGAAGGAAAAAAAGAGGGGAGAAAAATCAAGCATATTTCAAGCACACTCTTTGGCAAAAACTCTAGATCAAACTGATAAGCCTGCAGACTACTGTGCATTCTCCATCAGTCTTTAAAAAGTGAAACAACCATACTGTACTTCCAAAAATAATCTTCAGAAAATAAGACTCAAGATAACAACCCAATTTTATAAGAGTCCCAATAGCTTAGTCAAAAATGAAAACTGCTGTTTTGTTTTCTCACTGTGCTTTTCTTGTCACCTTACGAGGTCTAAAGCCTGTGTTACTGGAGAGTAAAGATTTTTAAATTCTATTATACAAGACAAACCAGTATTTCTTGACACAGGAAATTCACTAGTGCAAAGAACACTGCAACTGTACAAGCCATAGTTCAGCTGAGAAATTCCTGACTAGGATAAGTAATCATTTTCTCTAGAAACACAGACACCTTCAGCGGTGACCCTCCTTTTGTTTCCCACACATCTGCTTAATACATACACCCAACCTTCTGCTTCACCTCCAATATCAGAGCTCAAACATTGCAAAAGCAATCATTTTGCCCAATCATCTTTAGGTTTTTCCTTATATACATGAAGAAAAGGAGGCACAAAAACACAAAGGTTAGACAAATTAAAATTCTGTGAGGAAGAAATAAAACTTACTTCCTGACCCCAGACTTTCTTGAAGCATCCTTCTATGATGGTTTTTACCCTGAAATTCTTTTGGAAAGAGGATAAACTGAAGAATATTAAAGCACAGTAGTTCAGAAAAGGAAGGAAAGGAGGAAGAAGGCTTGTATCTAAGTCAACAATCCAGCCAGAGCTTGGGTTAAAGCTTAAGAAGTCTGCGTCTCAGCAGCCCTGTGGTTTTAAGGAAGATCTATAATACTCACTTGCAAAGTGTACCTGATCTGGCTCTGCCGAGATGCCCATGCATGATGACAGCCGCTATCCATTGCTCTACTTACTCCAGAGGAAGAATAGGGGATCTGAAGACTCTGGCAGACCAGGTGGAAAATATAGGTGCCAAAACGATATCCCTTCATGGAGCTATGCTTAGATCACTTTGTTAAAAATGAATCACATTTTAAACACATTAAAATAACATTAAGCTTGCAAAGTCAAGCATTCAAAGATGCAGGAAAACACCAGTTAAGGTTTTCTGTGCAAATTAAATTACTTTCATAAGACACAGACATTACAAAGCTTATGCCTGTTCTAAGGTACAGTCTTTCATTACTTTATAATTTACTTCTCCTCTCGCCTCCCCCCTAAGCAAGCTCAAATGCTGCCTGCCAAATTTCAAGTGGAAAAGCATGGACTGTAAGGTTGCTTTTTTCTTCTTCCCCACAAAGTAAGATGCAGGACGTTTTCCCTTTGTAATGTGAAAAAAAACAATGTCATTTTCTGTCAGCTCATTCTGAGAAGTCCGCTGACTTAAGCTTGGCTGAAATCCCTCCCTCCCCACTTCTCCTGAATGAAGACACCGGTCTGGAAAATCTCAGCCTAAACTATTTAAGCTTTGGCAGAGTTAACATAGACAGTTAAAAACATGACCTTCTGGCTGAAAGCGTTAAGTAACTTTAAGCATAGGTAGCGTTAGCAGCCCTGTCCATCACATAAAAAGAAGAATGAGACCATAATATTCTGAAGTTTTTACAGAGTGGAAAGGAGATCCACTGGCAGAGCTGTGTGAGGAACATGTTTAATGCCTCTTTCAGCCAATGCAATGGCATCCTTCAGCAACAGGATTAACAACAGATATTTGTACATTTTTCTGCAACAGCCTTGCCAAAGAAGCTCGGCCCTGGCCTTCCAAATCTTCTATCATACCCTCAGTTATACTACTCCAGCTCTGGGAGGACATAAAATATTCCTTTCTTCAAAATATGCTAAGCAAAAAGTTTATAGTGGGGTTTTTCTACTACCCGCATATATGGTTTTCATTCCCATTGGAAGACTAGCTTTTCCAGCAGTTCAATGTCACAGAGATCCTTCTCTCTGCCTTGCATCCCTTTACTATTTAGCTGGCTGTTATTCCACATCAGGTGCTGCTTTGCACTAGAACCTACAACTACAGCAGTCATTCCTCCTCTGATCAATAAAAGGAGATTCATTCTACGCATTCCAAAACCACGCTCAGCTGCTTCAGTCACAAGTTACTGAACCGGCTGCAAGAACCACCAGGGAAATTCACTGCCTCTCGCTGATGCACCATGTGTGTAATTAATAGTTCCTTCTGCCCTCCAGAATTGTGAGCCTCAATTTCAGTAATAAATAAATTATCCGGAAACTTGTTCTTAGGTTAGTGTAGTGTTATTCAATTAAGACCTATATACTATTAGAAATTCTAAGAGGCGGTTTGGTTTTGTTTGCTTTTTAAGAGAGGGAACACTGCTACTTTGAAAGGATTGCAGCCAGCTGAATGTTAGGAATGCGAAGGTAATGCTCACTGATCATTAAAACAGGATACACACACGACGCTTATGTCAAGCAACAAGGCAAAAAGCCATATCCTCCCTTCCCTCCCTCTCTCCCTCTGCAGAATAGGTTGAAACCAGCTGAAATTTGCTGTCAGGTATTCGCACCCCAAAAGCTGCTCTGCACTGCCATTGCACGGGGGAAGGACCACCAGCAGCTGCTAGGACTCCGCATAGGTGGCACCTACCCACAGCTCAGCAGCTACAGGAGCTGTACACCTAGCACTGCTCTCCCACTTCCTTGCACTGGAAAGGAACTGAGTAAATTCAGCGGTGAGCAGGGATGAGCAATTATAAAGTCCACTAGCCTGCACTGCTGGTGTTTCCCTGGATGTGAGGCACACTGCCCCCATCCTGCTCTCAAATCTGTATAATTTATAATCCACCCCCACCTCAACATTATGAACAAAGCAAGCAGGTTGGCCTGGTTCCGGGACAGCTTTACAACAAAAACTTCATTTCAAACCACTTCTCGCTTTGGGGCGCTCTCTCTGTTTCCATCAGGATCGTTCAAGTTCACGGCCTAGATGCTCTCCTTGACTGCCTGGCTTCTGGTTCTGCGAGCCACATCACCTGACTCGGGACATCAGCAGGAGCCCATGAAATCACCCCCCTGCCAGGATCAACACCTCCGAGCAGCCTCTGTGCTGTTTCATGTAACCACTTCTAGGCAGCCACAAGGTCATTTGGTTGAAGAAGGAAATGTTTGGTTTGTGTTAGCTAAAATTAGTCAGCTGGTGCAAAGTATTCTTTTACTTTGCTGCTAGAAGCTTGAGAGTAGCTGGATGTTCTAAATGGAAAAATTATTAATATAACGAGGAAATATCTTCCTTTCAAAAGTACCATGTCCTTCACATGGCACCACGCTCATTTGTCCTACACAGAGTAAGGTTTTAAACAAGCAGGAGGAAGGGTCTGGTTTTGGACATTTTTATAAAATTTATTTTAACGTGGTATTATATTAGGTTTTGTAATTATTGTCCAGATAAAAGCTAACTGGAAAAAGAACTCTTAGAAAGAAAATATTAATGTATTCTGCATTTTTTTTTTTTCCATCAGAAAAAAAGGACGGTCAACTTTTTTCTTCCCCAATACTTACGCATTTTTACTTCCTTGAAGAAAGCAGGTATATAATAAACTGTATGCAGAAGTGACGGAAAGAATTGTACTTACCATATAACAGACATCATGAGCATGCATTTATTTTCTCTGCGGTATGATGATATCACTTATTTTGCCATCTGCAGCCAGCTTAAAATCAGGGTTTCCATAAAATAACATGTCATCTCATGTCACAGCCCATGCAGAGCTTTCCTACGTAGGACACCGCACAGGCTGTTGCATTGGAGAGTTGCTCTCTGTGCATGTGTGTTCACAAGTCCCTGAGCTGGTTTAGGCCACAGCAGCTTTTTCTCACTGGCCCCCTGATAGAAAACTATTGTCTACAAAACATGCCAGCGGGGCTCTCGGCAAAGTGGGGCTAGTATCTTTATACTCATGTATATTTGATTATGTGCTGATATACCATTTCACAGATCTTCAACTCTATGAGTTCCCTAGATATACAATTATTAAGGACAGAACAGTATACTGCAAGTAAATTTTGACATTTAAAAAAAATAACTTCTTGTTACTTTACCCATTACAAAACCAGAATATAGATGGGCAGCCACGTTTCCGTCCCCACAGCCTACCTTCTCTCCCTTTTGTGCAGCCAGTTTCCCTCATCCTCAGCAAGTCCTGATCCGTTGACTTTCCTGCTCAGCTGGCTGGGAACATACAGTGAATTCACACCTATTCCTGTGTTCTCTTTTCCTGTTCTTCCTTCAGTCATGGCTGATTTCCTCAGAGTTCAGTTCCAAAGTGGTTCCATCCAAATGGGAGACAGGGAAGCTAAATGACAATTTACACGAGATATTTAACCCTATTCTGCCAAATATTGAGGGATTACACTAATGATACTGCAGCATCATAGTTGTCAGCAAGGATTGATAACAAGCATGTGAACAGATTCCCTACACTATAACAGACTCAGGACAGATCTTGCACATGGGAAATGAGGGATACTTTTATCAACATTGTACAACATTCAGCCCATCCGTAACATGAGATAGTTAATTTCCTGATTAATTTTATTATTCTCTGAGATATATTATTTCAATAATTCTGCCCAGGATAATCCAGCACTTGGGATTAGCAGTACTGAACCCTTGAAAGCTAGAAAAACACTTCATTACGAGGCCAAGTAATCAAGAAATACAGAAACAGCACAGTTTGACAGACTGATATATGCACTCTGATACATTTGTACACAGTGTCGGTTTTGACATAGCTTGAAGTCTCGGTGTAACTATACATCAGAAGATAATGACTTCCTATTTCTGTTCATTCCCCCTTCACTTCAGAAACAGTTTCACGAAACTGACAGATGTCTGACTTTTCTTTAATTGACCAAACCACAATGACTTAAACAACAACAAAATCAAAGCAAGTCAGTCCATTACTAGTATTCAGTCCATTTCAGGAATTTGCATGACGTAAAGCATATCACAAATATCCCATGTAGCAAGAGCTGTGGAGGGAAAAATCTGCATCCCTCAGTCTTTCAATGTAAACAGAGTATTGTGGCTCAAAGCAAATGTTGCTGCAACATTGACACAATTCCAGCATTACATCAGTAGCACTGGTTTTTACAGCATGGAAAAATCAAGCCCTGGAGCATCAGTCCACCTTTATCAGACAAGTTGCCTCCCCAGCTTTTCTCTTAGCATAAATCTCAACCCCCAAAACACAAAAGTTAAAGGTACAGTCTTCCTTACAGGATCAAACCAGAATTTGAAAAGACTTGGAAAGTCTTAAATGGTTAACTCCACATCTGCTTCCATTTGCTGGCATTTTTTAATTCTAATTGAAAAAATGTAAAGCTGTAAACTGGATGAGAAACATGGACATCAACTATTAGTGTTTCTGTTCGTTTGCCACGCAAAACAAGAATTCGAGTTTACTGCTTTATTTTTAGACATTGCTTGCTCATAAGCAGCCTTGTATCCTCATCCGTGGGTTTTGAACTCGAGAAAGTTACACTGCAGATTGTGATCACATTGTGCAGCTGCTCTAGGTATAACAATTTAATGTTCTTTCAAAGGATACATAGTATTGATCTTTACATTCTACCAGCAGATGTCCAAAAAGCACTAAGAGTAGTGACTTTTTTTATTAATTTTTTATAAAGAAGAAATGTATTAGGATTTGTGTCAGAGAAGTTTTTGCATAGGAAAGAACAAAACAAATGATAGCAACTATAAAAGGGGGATGGAGCGATGATAGAGAAGTGTTGAAGTGCAGCTGCTGCTTTCATCATCTTTGAAGTTGATGGAGGGAGCTATAATGCACAGGCAACTTGACATACGCTCTTCAACACCAGTCTGCAGAAACATGAACCAGTGGGTTCTTGTTTTACATATGTGGGGACGTGAACTTGCCTTTGCAAGTTTGGCAAAAGCGATCTTAAAATATTGCACATAGTAGGGAAGAACTCCAACAGTGCAGGTTCCCCAAGAATAAACAATGCAGTGAGTGACCACAAGCCTTCTTTTTCTATTTTGGGAAGGTAATAGGGGTCTAAAACTAACCAAATCACTGAAAAGTATAATAGAAATCCATATCTGCATGCGAAAGGCAAACCAGCTGAAGTGAGAGCAAAGTCACAAATTTTTTTTTTATTTTCAATAGAACTGGTTGTCAACTAACGGTACAGTTATTTCTTGGCATCTTCCTACATAGACTAGATAACTTTTCTTTTTTTAAATAAAGTAGCCAAGCTGAAAAGATGTGGAGCTCAATATACATACAGTGAAGGGGCAAAATATAGCAACTATGAGCTCAAGGAACCTTATTTAAATAGCCTTTTCTCAGCCTCCAACTCTTTGAACAACCTCATCAAGTTCAAAGAACAGACTAAAAAAAATGTTAAGGATAGCCACCCCTCCACAAAACCATAATGGTGCAGTTTATTCCTTTTTACTTAAGTGATTTTATCCACAGAACATAATTAGGTCTGGTCCATAGTATCTAGCCATAAAACCCACTCCTTGGGACACAGAAGCAAGAAAGTCTGCTAAAAACTGTGAAGTAATATCCACACCAAAAGAAACTGAGGCTAGCTATCTTCTCTAAAAATGTTTTTTTTTATAACCTAGTCTTACTATAGCAACACTCTGCAGATTTTCTTCTGTGTCAGAATATTTAATAAATGTTGCATATTCTCAAACTATAGGTGCATGGCATCAATAAACTATGCAGTGAATGTAACCCTTGTCTTCTAACCCATGTTTGCAAAGGACTTTCTAGCATTTCACTGAACAGGTGAGAAACACACAAACTGACACACAAGTAATGTGGCAATCAGACACTCCAGTCTAGACTACGGCGAGACTCAAACATATGAAAGAAGCTATTGTAGTTAAAATAATCCATTGAAGATAACTAACATCTTAAAAAATTTCATCTGAGAGTACATTTCATTTCAGCTGTGGGCAGGTTTTGGTGCAGAGGCTGGATTCTACACTCACAACGCAAATAAATGACCCAATAGAACAAATAAAAAGTGCACCTAATTGAATCCCTCATTGCTGAAACCAAACAAAATCTTCTTAATCATGCCAGTATCTGTGATCATATCTACTTCGGCGACTTCTGAGTCTACAGGTTTTTTTGTTAAATACCAGCAGTCAGCCACTCACAGCTCATCATCTTATAAAAAAAAAAAAAAAAGTAGAATCTAATCACAAAGAAAACTCTGCTACAGTATCTCTGTAGAGCGAAATAGTACTGAAGGGCCACAGTCTCCCCTCAAAACACGTATGAAATTGCCGTTGACATCTGCTGGGACTCAGCATGCAGCGAAAGAGCAGGATGTGGCCTCACAAAGCAAACTGCTTCAGAGTGGTCCGTAAACAGCATACCAGCTTAGGGGCAAATGCTGCACCTCTTGCTCGTACAGAACCCCCACAGGTCAGCAGGATAACTGAGTCTGGAGAATGACTTCAGGAATCAGATTTTTATGCTATTAGAAGTCAGATTAAAACAGATGCAGATTTGGAATTTCATTTATTTAGAATTTATTTTATTTAGATTATGAAAAGTACTTTCCTTAAACAAAATCTGTTAAATACATAGTATTGGGCTACGTCCCCTTTTTCTTGTACTTCTTTCTCATTAAATGCTGAGTAACATGAACCTAACCACATCCTTTCCCTTAAAGCTAAAAAAATCTGGATATTCTCTCTATCAGCAAATAAAGATAAGAGTAGCATGCTGAAAATGCCAATTTTACTGCATATTTCAAAAGGTGATAACACATTTTTCATGACAAATTCTCTTTTCCCTATCCAAAAATCAGCAACTTAACTGTGCTCTTTTTCTTGAGAAAAGCTGGAATTTTCTGAAAATATCAATTACAAAGCCATCTCTGTATTATTACAAATTTATGACCTCTCAATCTGTAATTATGGCACAGTGGAAAATGAGTAAATAGCTAACTATATGTGGTGGGAAATCTTGCAGTGAAAAATAAACTTGTGCAAGAACACGTGAAAATGCTGAAAAGTAACTGAAGAATGTGAAATGAGAGTGCTTTTGCACCTATGCAAAGGTTCATATTCAGCCAAGAATTCCACTTGAAGGGATGGAGCCTGCAGTGACTGAATAGATGACATTTACAAATAAAAGCAGCTGGCTAAGAGGAGTCTCTGAAAACTAATCAATTTTCCAATACGTTTTATTACGGTTGTCAAAAATCCAATGATGCAGGTTAGTGGCATGTAGCTAGGAAAAAAAACAACTCTGGTAGCTGTATAATCTTTGCTTATTTGAAAGCCTGACAGTTTCCCTTGATTAAAATAAGAATACTTCATTATGAGTATTAAGAGTTGCTTTATGAGTTATGTAAAGTTTATGATTTTTCATTTATGCTTTAGAACCTTAACCACATTGTCTCACTTATGCATAATCCATAAACCCAGGTGACAAATAGTCTTCTATATTTACACACCGGGAATATACAAGGAGCATACTGTATTAGCAGCTGAAACTACAAACGCCACTGTCAATCAAACCAGCTGGCATAGGACCATATTTCTTGTCACCAAGAGGCTTAAAGCAAAGAATCTGTGCCTAATTCTCTTAAACCTTACAGGTCAAAAGGTTTTAAAATTATTTTTGACACCATTTCTTTGCTTTGTCAACAGGCCTGAGTACTTTCTAACATGTAAAGGATATCAAAAAGCTGCTCAATGGAACAGTCTGGCATTAACAATTTATGGGTTTAAAGTCTGAAGTGTGCAGTAATTCCACTGGTATAACAGCATGCCATTCTGGAACAAAAGGATGGACATGTGGCTGTAGGATTGTAACTTTTATTCATGCAAAACCTCCAAGCCAGTCACTCCCACTCTGGGCAATGAGCACTTGCTGAGTCAAAGTCACCTCAGCCTAAAGCTGGACCGCAGCACAAACCACCCTGCTATTGTGCACACACTGTCACACAGCCGCTTTCGTTCCCAGCAGTTTTACTCCCTTTTCAAGGCCTTGCTTCCTCCACATACCCCCAAACACGCATACAGAGTCTCTAAATTGGCAGCAGTGACGTCCTTCTCATTCGCTGAACTACTGTGCACATAGATGACAACGCTACCCTTGAAAAAGCGGGGCTTTTTAAAATTTTCAGGTGCCCAGCTGTTTGAGACTTTCTTACTAGAGATGCTGTTTTGCAGCATGACCAAAGCCCCGGCTGAAGCTTTGGCCCCGTCCTGATGGGTCAGCAGCAGGAAACACGGTTCCTTCCCAGTGGAGTTCACAGTCCAGAAATTCTGAAAATACTGAATGACTGAAAAACAATCACCCTACGCAAACTGCTGACTGCAGCTCTCGGGAACTGTAGCCAGCATCTCCCACAGTCTGTCCAGTGCTTTCAAGACACAGTCCCTCTGATCTGGTGAGGAGCGGAGATGCGCCATGCAGCAGGCAGTGCAGCGCTTCTCCCAGAGCCAAGAGCTCGCCATGGCAGCGCGCTGACCCACCACCTAGAAACTGCTATGCAAATCTCTTCCCAGGTTGTCCAACAGAGAAAGCCTGGTGCATCCTCCTAGCAGAGTGGAAAGCTTTCTGGATGAAAACAAAGCAGCAGACTAGGCTGAGAGGTGCTGTAAGTGATGAAAAAACTTACATGGTGAAGAGAAATAAGATGAAAGCTAAATGACAATGGGGGGAGCTTGAATTTGGTGAAGGGAATATAGATTTGAAGAAGGGGGGAGATAGTAGAATAATGCAGGGGAAAAATTGACAAGATATCAAATAGGGAAAGGATGGGAAGGACTGAGGGGACAGAATAAGAAAAAAAGGGAAACACATTGTATTTACACTGAAGAGATTATCAGAACTAGGGTCCAGTGACCCAACATTATGTTCACACACCAGAATAAAAAGAAGCACTGAAGGAAGCTTAGAAATTCTGGAGTAGGCATGCCCACTTGCCTCGCCCAGAAGTACTTACAGAATCATAGAATCTTTTCAGACAGAAAAGACCCTTAAGATCATTGAGTCCAACTGCTAACCTCACACTGCCAAGTCCACCACTAAACCATGTCCCGAAGTGCCACTTCTACACGTCTTTTAAATACCTCCAGGGATGGTGACTCAACCACTTCTCTGGGCAGCCTGGTCCAATGCCTGACGACCCTTCTGGTGAAGAAATTTTTCCTAATATCCAATCTAAACCTCCCCTGGCACAACCTGAGGCCGTCTCCTCTCATCCTATCACTTTTGACTTGGGAGAAGAGACCGACACCCACCTCGGTACAACCTCCTTTCAGGTACTTGTAGAGAGCAATAAGGTCTCCCCTCAGCCTCCTCCAGACTAAACAATCCCAGTTTCCTCAGCCACTCCTCCAAGGACTTGTGCTCTAGACCCTTCACCAGCTTCATGCTCTTTGGATGTGCTCCAGCACCTCAATGTCTTTCCTGTACTGAGGGGCCCAAAATTGAACCCAGTGTTCGAGGTGTGGCCTCAGCAGTGCCAAGTACAGGAGGATGATCATTTCCCCAGTCCTGTTGATCACACTACTTCTGATAAAAGCCTGGATGCCATTGGCCTTCTTGGTCTTCCCAAGACTTATCATGAGGGCTTCCCCTCTCTTTCTCAGGCAACAGGGATTTGAGATCCTGTAGTGAAGGGCGTTACAAAACTACAAGTGACAACAAGAACAGACAACAACAAACTACAGGTGACAACAAGAACAGATGCTGGTGTCACCGAACCTTTGCTCTATTGCAGAGCTATCCTTGCCAAAGACTACATTCTTTCCCTGTTTCCAAAGGACTGTGCAACACTAACGTACACTTGTCCCCAGGCATTCCCAAATGTTAATAATTATTTTTAAGTTTAACAACAACAACAATAATATGCAGCCTGGAAGACCCCAGCCTTGCTGGAGCGGGTACTGCCACACTCTTCTCCACCCTCACAAGAGTTAATTGTCCTGTCTGCCAAACTGCTTAGTTCAGACACAGGAGCAGAGGGAAGAAGAGCAGGGAGAAGAAGAAAGGAGGGGAAGGGCAGCCAAGATGACAACGCTGTACAAGCCCCGGAAGTGCTCTGGGGCTAGATTTTGGCGCACAGCTAGTGATCACCACTGGCTTCAACTATGTTAGATGAAATATTATCATAAGTTTATATCCATTTTCCTCCCTGCGGTGTACGTGTGCATCGAGTCTGGTTTTTAATTTTGGTTAAGTGCAGGGATGCTACATGCAACAACCCAAACCAAAACTCCCGATTAAAACAGTGTATTTCATCACGACATGTGCACAAGGACATAAGTATCTAAATAGACATCGATTTGACAACAATTGTCATGAACCAGATCAAAAGAGAGACAGTGAGCTGCAGAACACTATTGCACACAAGGATCACTGCTCAGCCTTCTGTAACTTTGCCTTGCTTGGGCCTTGCATCAGAGGAGCAGATTACCCATCGCTGTTAGACCTCCCCTCCTTTGCCCCACTGTTTTACTATGTCAGCTTGCTGCACTGAAATTCAGAAAGCAGCACAGCCACAAGCTTCTCAGATCTCACCACAAAGAGACGGACATAAACGTCACCCCTAGGTCTGACCTCTGTAAGGGTTGCAACCTGTCTGTCAGGATAAGGTAAGTGATAGATAACAGCCTTTCTTAAGGTGTGGGAAGAAGAGAGGGAATAAAATACATCTTCCATAGTGGGAAGCAGAAGAGATGAAAGGCAGAGATAGAGGATTCCTATCAAAAAGTGAGGTGAAAAAGATACATGTATCTTGGAAGCAGAGACTGCAAAGTTTGTGAAAAGCAGGAGAAACGGAGACCCTCAGTGAGAACAGAAACAGTCCAGAAGAAAGACAGCAGCTGTATAATGAACCCGTTCCAACTTCAACAAAAGGAAGTACAGGAATTTCTACTGTTACTGGAGCACCAAAAAAAAAATGCAGATGTTTACAAGGTAACTAAAACATCACTCTTCGTGGTGGATTACAAAATGTAGTTCAGCTCAACTTTTGAGCAATTTGAAGGTTTTCCTCTTCTTTCCTCTAACCCTTGTTTCCTTTACCATCTTTGTCTTCCTATCCCCAGATCAATTAAATTTTCCTTTTTCTATAAAATTAAAGCTCATGTTATAGTAAAAGCATTATCTCCCTTTCACTGAAACTGCCAATGCCTCTTCAACCTTTACTTTTCTCTCTTCCATCTTTAACAACTCCTGGGAGTTCCAGTGTGCTCCTTTCATCCTTATTAAGTGACATTACAGACGGTTCTGCTTTAGGGTAATGAAAGTGTAAGGTTTTCTGCTGATTTATAGCTGAATAATACATATATTGCTTACAATATTACAGTTTTATATGCAACATAGAACCGCTTTTTATTCCTCAGATCTCCCTTCAAAAAGTGAACTAGAGCACATTTTCTATATTGAAGGAAAGGGTAACACAAATTGGTAGAAAACCTGCGAAGAAGCAATTGAGGGTTGCTTTCCCGTACATACATAAGAGCAGTCAGGCTTAGAGTTGAGTGAAAATCCAGGGAATTTCCAAGAAAGAAGGAATCAGAAGAGCATTGGTCGTGCAATACTCTAGTTCGGCTTTGGAAAATTACAAGTTCCTTCTGTTTGTATTCAACTGCAAGACACATCCACATGTCACTCCCAGTTGCTGACTTTATCTGGTACCTTCCAGGTTTTCCCTACCAAGATTTCTCTTGGCAGGGAGCTCTGACTGGTGTCAACGCTTCTTCAGTTAAAAGAGTTGGAACATAGGGTGCAAAATTTTTTTGAAATGTTTCCCTTTGTGAAGAAAGGTACCAAGAAGTCTTACCTGCAAGAAAAATGAGTTACAAATTGGCAACATCAGGTTTCAGTAATAATCCCTTTTCCATTCTCTAACTAATTCTGTCTAAATCTCAGGCCTTTTGCTTGTCTGAGTTTGAGATGCTTCAAATATAGATCATGCAGAAGAAAGTCCCAAACACAGAGGATCTGAGGGTAGTAGGCAACGCAGTAATGTCAGACTTGTTAAAACAGATTCAATATTGATTCAGTGTATATTTTGAGGGGGGCCCAAAGGCAGGCTTTCATCCAAACCTATTGAATTCTGGTTCAATTTGACATTTAGGCTGAGGTTTGGACATGTTCTTATTTTTTTGGGAGTGATTCATCCAAAACTAAGTTATCCAGGAAAAAATGTGGGATTAAATTAATCCTGGATGTTAGTATTTAAAAAGGAAAAAACATGTTTAATAAGATCTGAATGGCAGTAGAAACCTGAAGCCACAGAAAAATGATACATATATGGGAACAATAGCATAAATTACTAAGATCAGCACATCTTAAATAGAAAAACATATCCAGAAACAGCCTCCAGGAGAGGGATCCTACATTGTGCAGAACTGGCTAAGTAACTCGCTCAAATCTTGCCAGCACCAGGACAAAGCAGAAGTAAGAGATGCTTCACAGACATGTATCGAATTAGCCCCACTTATCCAGCTGGGTACTCCATAACAGCTGCTTTTGGTTGCACACGCAGTACAGGCAGACATGAAGACCCAACTCCCATTTACTCCTCTACTTCCAGCATTCAGTAACCCACACAGCAAAAAAAAAAAAAACTGCTGCACTTTTTTGCCAAGATCCAAGACTCTGGGAGTTGAATTTGGGAAGGAAGGAAGAGAAACATAGTGAAACCTGCAGCTGGTTTGGGTCTCCAGTGGGAAAAATTATTGATAAGCCATAAACTATGCTATTCTTCAAGAGAAGATGGGCTCAGGAGTTTGGAAAGAGATTTCCAATTGCATTGGAAAGATTAAAATGATGATAAAATAAGTTTCAGAAATGGAAAATGGTCTGGAAAAGGACTCTCCATATCTGCATATCTAATCTGCTTTTCTTCAGCTGTCTGACCAAATGGCGATTCTGCACTGTAGGTTTCTATTAGCAAAATCATAAGGTAGGATGGAGTGCCATAACATTTATTTCCACAGTGAAAGGCACATTAAGTGTTGAAAAAATCATCAGTTTTGTTGATGTTTACACTGTGAATAGTTAAGCTGTGGTAAAGTCTTAAGCAATCATTTTTGTTATGAAAAGCAATGACAGGACATTTGTATTTTGAAAGCATCATGTTTATCAGATTATGATTTTTAGCATATTTGTGGTCTTTCCCTAGAGCATATTGTTCGTGTGTGCGTGTGCGGCTGAAGTCTTCCTGTCCTGTTAGCCAAAGCATGTATGGAAAGAAGTACTTTATTTTCTAACTGAGGCTATTCCTCTGTACATCATACAACGCACCCTCCTCTCTCCAGCTGAGCTCCACAAGCCGCAGGACCCCATGCCAAGTGCTGCACTTCTCCTGACCCAGATCAGCGATATAAGAGTTCCACCTTGAAAGAGTTCAAAACCGGCTTGGTTTACCTTCCCACTGAGCTCTCCCCATCAGTTTGTCTGAACTCACTTCGATTCACTCCAACTTCCATTGCTTTAAAGATACATAGGCTTACAAAAAAACAAGACAGGCCTCATCTGACCATATTAGAGGTTGTGGATAGTATTCAAGGATTCAAGAAGTCAATGCAGCATAACAAAGAATGCACTAAAGAACTCTCAGCAGCCCTAAAGCACAAAAACGACATCATCTTTTCCTCCCTATGCCATCACCATATTTGTCCCTTCAACAGACTGCCTGAAATGGGGATTGACACTCGATAGGCTCAAAATCCTGGTCCTGCAGGAGATTAAGAAAGTCACTGTCATAGTGCCGCCAGGAGGGCACGCCTAGGGGAAAGACGCCGCAGTCGGTTGCTTGACAGGCAGAAGCAGCACCACAGGGCAGCCTGAGGACCCTCCACGCCCCAGTGCAACTTGCCTCGAACCCCTTTTCCTCTCCAAGTAATACACTGCTGTAATATAGAACCTTTACCCAGAAAGACTACTAAGCACTGCAGGCTAACAATGCACAGGGACAAAGCCCAGCTGCTGCGCAGACATCTTGCGAAGGAATGCACTTCTGTGAACGTTTGTGTGAGCACCCAGCACATCTTAAAAACAGAAAACCTTCAACCTGTCAAGTCACATGCATTCAACATGTGATTCTCTGATCCAATTCCCTGTTCGGGCTTTCCCCCGCTGGCCCCAAATTTACATACTTCCAGCCAACTGCTGTAGCTTCTTTCCTCCCCACTGCAAACACGCGCATCAGTAAAAACTGCCCGGCAGACCGCAGAGTGCCCAGTATATCAGGTCACATTCATGGAGGTCTGTTAAAAGGCAAGCTCTCCACTTGTAGTCAAGGGCCAGAGGCCCTCTCTGTGCGATGACCCTTGCCAAGCACACATTCCCTTCACCCCACAATCCTCGTAGGAACTAGGAAGCATGCGCACCTCTGGGTCTGTCTCGCTCCAGAGGAATGCAGCTCCAGGGTCCCCTGGCTGTGGCATTCCACAGGGAGAGGGGAACTGTGTTCCCAAACCTGCTCCAACATCTTTTTATCCACCTCCACGAAATTAAAGCAGGACTGACTTTATTGCCAAAGTGAATCATTTCAGTTTTTCTAAGTGATAGGAGAGGGCAGATTCCAGTTTTGGCACACCACACCCAGCACCAGTTGAGATGGTGATTTCACTGCCTTATGCCCAAATGAAACAGATGAGAAGATGCTTATGTATTTCCCTTCTTGGACAGCAATAAAGTGTAATAGTAGGCATCCAGCCTAGACACAAGCTCAGCTAAATCTGTATCACTTTATGGATGTGGTTAAAAAACAGAACTTCCTTATTGAGATGAGCATGGTTCAAGACTAAATTCCTCTGAAGTGAATTTACTGCCAGCATGAAACACAGGTCAGCAAGTGGAGAGTCAGATCTTAAGGTCTGAACAGTTACCTTATGTGATCAAGGAAAGGAATCCCTGTTCCCATATTGGAAATTCACGTTCAAATACATCATCAGCCATACCCTGTCCAGAGGCCAGTTCCCTGTCACAGACTTTCCATATTCACTCCAGACTGGACACAGCAGGAGCACCGAGAACATCCTGGGTCTCCATGTCTGCTCTCTTATCCCAGGTGTAACACAGCACAGGTACTTTCCTGCTCTCACACCAGTGTGCTCTATGGGAGTTATTCAGAAGGATCCCCAGCTATTTATTTGGGAAGTTTGTCTCTATTTTCTTTAGGCACTTATGTCAGGACCACTCCCAGCAGAGTTCTCCAATTCACTACTTTAAGTACAACCAGGACACAAGCAACAGCTATTTAGAAACTGATTCTATCACAGACATTTAAGCAGCTAATAATCTGCACTGACTCTTCTTTTGCAGCATATCATCATCACAAGACCCAGACTCACAGATCCAGGTGAACAAAACCAAGGTTACCTCAGCAAGAGATACGGCCCAAAGCCTGTACACTGGGGTGCATTCCCCTCTCTGAGATAATCTGGGTGGATAATAATTCTCAAGTACACATACAAATAGCAGTCTTAAGGGTTAGAGCATGAAAAATGAATTTGCAGGTGTTTACACATGTCAAGCTGTGCACACAAAAAGGAGACTGTGACGAGATCCCTTTGCAAATCAGATCTTTATGCAATGTAAGTTGAGAAGTACTAAGGGGCAGGTTTATTTCCTCTGAATCAGGGAAGAAAGAGAAGGGGGGTGGGGGGGTACACAGATACTCCTTGCAGGCTTCCAGAGATTGAATTAAACTCGTACAATTTCCAAAATTCCACAATATGGTCACTGTGAGCTTGGACCCTGGGAAGTGCCAAAACACAGCTGTACCACTATTTTCTGTTTCCTTGACAAATGTAAAAGTTGCTTTTCTCCTTTGTAATTCAGCCAGTGTTGCGTTATGTTCACCCCAAAAATCAAACAACTGCTTACTTCAACATAACTGATTTTGACTGCTGCCCCCCGCCCACCCCCCATTTATTTAAAGATTGGAATGAAAATATAATTTCTAAATGTACTATTTGCTTTGACCTAAGTTCCATTTGGCCTGTTTCTCCCTTGCCCACAGACATCCAATAATCTGAATTCGCAGTGAATTTACTACTTACTCACACACAATCCCACTATTTTTAAAGGATATTTTAAAATCAGAGTGTGCAAAGACAAAGCTGCTGAGAGTGAAGGAACATGGGGAAAAGACCTTCTGTAAGGTTGGAAGTTGAAGCAGTTGGACATATTTCAGACACGAAACAACTAGAGGCGCACCACACAGAAAAAAGTTACGGAGTGAGGTATGCAGAAGCTGGATACAACAGCTATTTTTCCTTAACTAAATTCAAAACTAAGAGGGGTATTCAAATTTGTTGGCCCCTGGCAAATTCAAAACTGTCCAACAGAAACACTGTCATGCAGTATATCATTAGACCAAAGAATCACATGCTGTTGGAAATAAGAACTGAGCAATATTCAAACCGAATGGGGTAGCTGGATACATACAGGTGGATATACGGTTAGCACTGACAACTGATTTCAGAAAGTTTTTAAATCACATCCCATAAGGTTGAAGACAAATGCTAAAAGTTATAAGTAGTGTCTTGCAAGTCAAGTCAAGCAAATGCAGATAAAATAAGCTAGTATTGTTTTGGTTTTTGAACATTGAAGTTGATTACCATCATAGCAACTACAAAAAGAACTGCAAAAAAATTCATCATTTCAAATCAAGACTGTTTTGGGAAGATGTATGTCAGCTGAAAACAAGCAATGGGAATCAATGCCTGTGTATTGTTTCTGTCAAATTTTCTACCTTGATGAAGACAGGCAGTTAGACCAGATCATATCATAATCTCTCCTGGCCCTTAATTCTCTGCATCTTGTGCCTGCAATTCTGGTTGCATGTCCCATGAGATCCCGAAAGAGATCTTCCATGTGCTCACACGCCTAAGACTAATCTACGTTTTACAAAACTTTCTTCTCCCTTTCTTGCAACAGGTGGATGAAATATTACCATTTTCCACTGTCCACTCAAACATTGCTTTACTCTTTGTATGCAGCTCTTTATTATGTAAATAGTACTACCACGTGTTTTACATCCTCTCCTTCTGGAAACAAAGACGATGTTAGCAGAGTTACACCATCTTGTACCTATCCTCTGCTTGTACGTAGTTCAAATGGAAATCTGACACATTATTAGGAACTTAACACGGATCCAGCTTTTGAAGTTACAGTACACAGAACATAAGATCAGGACTACATTAAATCATCTTGGCAAACACTCAACACTGAGGCAAGATTAAGTTTACCTAAATTGTTCCGTTTAAACCACTGTTAAGACCTACCAACAGAAGGGACCCCATAGCCTGGTAGGTACCTAGTAAAGAACTGAATTACTGTTGGGGGCTAGATCACTAACTGGTGTAAATCAACACTAATCAGTGAGCCAAAGAAGTCACCTAACTACATGAAAATGTCTGACACATGGATTACTAAGATGCCTGCTGTCCCAATGGCTTCTGTCACAGAGGACAATAGCAGCGTAAGCTATTCCTGTAACTCTTAGTAGCAACTCTGTTTCAGGTGCGTTCCTCCCCTTAGCAAGCAACGAGGATGATGAGCAATGAACATCTCAGCTGCAAGTCCACCAGGATCTTTCAGGGCTGATACTTGCCTAAGTTAAACTGAATTCCAAGCACTGTGCATTAATATATGTTGTTCACTACATGACCTCATCATTTCCAGTTCTGCATTTTAATTTGCTCTCTGAAACAGCCAGGTTCTAATATTATGTTTCATAGGTGCATCATTTCAGTAACCCTGAGTGATGCTCAGTAGCACCTGGGAGAAGGCCAGCTATTCTCATCCAAGTTCATTCATTACACTTTAGTGGAAAGGTCGTGCTATCCAAAGGAAAGCTATACCATAAGAGTTACTTCCACACCCACAGAAAGGGTTTCACCAAAGTCCGTACTAACGTGTTGTACACTGCTCCTTTTCCCCACGCTTACTTTCCCTGTCAGCTAATGCATCATTCACACATGACGCTTCCAGTTAGTTTAATTTGTGCCCCCAAAATAAATTAGAAAAGCAAATCTGAATATTCTTTCTCCTAATTACACTGTCAGCGCCAGCAGCCAAAGAATTATGGATTTAGGTGCTCAGATTTATACCACAGTTGAAAGACACATGTCTGAGTGAATTGAATGAAACGCCTCGGAAAACAAGCACCAAGCTAAGGTAGTACAACCAGAGCCACTAATCTACAGAACTGCAGAAGAACAGCAAAGTCTATGACATGTGTCAATAAGGATATACAAGTGTCCTTCACAGGATTTACGATGTATATATTAAGAAGCTAGAAGGATTTAACAAAATTGCTGTACTGACAACCTTAAAGCTAACTGCATATGTTTTGACATCGTACATGGTATGGCAGGACACCAAAGAGGTGCATTCCAGATGACTCATGCCAGTGTTTTGAATAAGATATGATTTATATTTACTTTTGTTTTGTATTTTTACTAGGGGATAAATAACAAAATAAAACATGTCACATTTTGTTTATTCTTTTTTGGCCTTCCCAGCCAAGCATGCTCTCAGTCTGCAAACATTTAACATTTTCAGCATCAGTGCTTCACCACAGAAGACATCTGAAGGTTATCCTCTTCCCTTTACTCTAATAAATTATATAACTCAAAGGTTGATCAAAGCACCCTCTCAATTTGAGCAAAGTAATGAAAGAAAAGTTTAAATTAAAATCATTTAAATCTCTTCAGTATTGAAAATGTGGCTATGCATGGCAGAGAGGAGCGGGTTGATTTTTTGTTGCCCCCCCCCCCCCCC
>Ga0065711_1005758_pt1 | contig 20839 bp, 10 predicted proteins | sample Hoacrofraction12_FD_59098 | JGI IMG/M metagenome (GOLD analysis project Ga0065711, IMG submission 59098) | Hoatzin crop microbial communities from Cojedes, Venezuela - Epithelial fraction 12 v2 (version 2) | ecosystem: Host-associated > Birds > Digestive system > Esophagus > Crop | place...
ACAAGTGTCCTCTTCAAACCCTGGGACCTCATTAGTGCTCTGCTCTTCAAACACACATCTCCTGGTTCAAGGGCAAGGGAAGTCTTCACTGCCTTAAGAGTCAGCAAATAAGCCCTGCAAACTCACTGGATTTTTGTTTGCACAGCTGTGGCAGAAATCTAGTTGTCCTTGTGGGACTGAACATTGCATTGATGTTCTAGTGCAGCCACTCTTCTCCCCTAGGAAAGAGAGGGCAGTAAAAGGAAGACGAAGTGCTGAAGAAAGTACCTTGGTGGTGGGAATGACGGGCATGCCGCTGCCTAGCACTTCTAAGAGTAAGTTCCCCACTACAGTCTTCCCTGCTCTACATATTGTTTACCTAATTTAGATACCACAAAATCCCACACGGACCAGTTTATATCAGAGATTCACAGGCTTTTGTCTACCACAGGTGATGATGTGCTGCTTATAACCATCCGCTTCTTTCATTTCAACTTACGGTAAGCAGGATTAACAGGGGTTTTTATGGAAGGAAGGAGATGTACTGAAACATTCAAGTCTCAGACTTTTGCAAAGGGGTGCCTCTTAGTTCCGTGAATCAGCCCTATTTTTTCTTGTTTTCTGCCTTTCGCGTGCAGTGGCTTCCAGCATCCACCACCAATGCACTTGCAGAGCAGCAGTCAGCGTTGCCGTTGTTCTCGGGGATCCTTCCCTTGTGCTCCTGTCATGGCGTTGGAAAACTTCCTGAACCGGACCTCAGCCTCGTCTCAGCATGTGCCATCACTGTGCCTGTTTCATGAGAGCAAGATTGATGTGGACCATGCAGAGACCCAGCTCCAGCGTTTTCACTACCTCTAGCGCACTGCGGAGGTCTCACACTGGGCCAGCACTCCCCGACTTTCACGAGTCATCTATGGTCTCTCTACAGAGCAAAGCCACAGACAGGGGAGAGTCTCCTTGTTCCCTTCCCTTCCCTTCCCACCTGCTGCCCCATCCCCACTGCTCCCCGCAGGACCTCAGGGGACCCCTTCCTCTCACTTGATGCGTGCTGTCTCCGGCTGCCACCCAAGGGAGTCCCCTGCTCCTCCCACCTGCCATTGCTCACCCTGCACCAGGGCCCCTTTCCTTCTCCTCTCCGTCTCAGCGGCAGCAGAGCCTGACAAGCAAACATGCTGCTGCTGGCAGCGCTTGTGGCCACAGCCGCTTGCTCTTGTAAGTCCTCTCTCTCTTTCTTCCCTTTCCTCACAGGCACCCGTGCCTGCGCTAACAGGCATCTGCCCTCATCCCCCAGCTCCAGCTAACGGCAGCATTTCTCCTCTTTGTTTTTCCCTAGGTGGATTTGCACAAGAAATTCCCGTGCAGAGCCCTCTGTCCATCACCAAGTCTAAGGGAAGCGTACGCCTGGAATGTCACTTCAAAGACTTCTCTGGAGATTTTGATGGCACTGTCATACACTGGTATCAACAGAAGGTGAATAAAGCTCCAGAGAGGATACTCTACTTAGCAAAGACAAAAGTAGTAGATGAGGGCTTCCAAGCATACAAGTACATGGTTGCAAAGCTTTCTCCCCAGAAGCTGTGTGCTCTTACAATAAACGATGTCGAGGCAGACGACACTGCTACCTACTATTGCGCCTACTGGGAACCTCACGGCAGTAGGCACTCAGAGATCACCCAGACAAATACTCCCTCAGCGTCTCAACCACAAACAGCTTGCAAGAGCCCAACTCACATGCCCCAGTGTGGGTGAGCTGCCTGGCCACAGGCGCAGGCTCTGGAGAAGCAGGACATGCTTGGTGCTGATGGACTCCTTGGAAGCATCAGCTGCTGAAAGGCAGGGATTTGGAATGAGCAAGGGCAAAGTGCCACGGCAATGGCGGAGGTCCAACACCTAACCCATTTGTTCTGCTCCACCTTCTCCTCTTTTTTTCTCAAGCATGTCAGCGAACTGGTTGCAAGGATTTATTGAAGGGAAAGGAAGCACTTTTCCATATTGTTGTTCCTGGAAAGAGGTCAGCACGTTTTACTGGGTACTGGAGTCCTGCGAAGACTTTGGCCAGGCAAAGACAACCAAAATGGAATGTCTGTAAAATTTAAAGCAAAGGAAAAGGAGTGTTATTTTCACTCAGGAGTCAGTTGCTGTCAGAGAAGGAATATTTTCTACTTATTCTTCCTGAGATCTGGAGGTGGGCATTTTTGTTCTTTGTTTTTTGAACTGTATCAGCTCCTTTCCCCATCTTTCTTCTTACTGATGTCTGTGTGTCACAGCTGTTCGTCATTGTAATGACACATCTGAATCACCCAAAAAGTTGGAGATAGAGTAACCAAAGCTGGTACCAAAGAAAAGAGCTTTCCATGGCTAAGAACAATTTTTCATATTTATGTCTCATGTGTAATGCTTCCCTTCCAGCAACTGCTTCAAAATACATGTTGGCCGTCATGACTGAGAAATTAATCCACAGAGGTTTTTCTGTACCATCAGGCCTCTCCTTCATATTTTCCTCTGCTGTGGTGCCCTGATACTCTTGTCACTTGGTTTATTGAAGTGCAACTCATAAAAGAATAGTCATCTTATGGGATGAAAATGGAGACAACAATTTCAAAGGTGTATGACATCCCCAGTTGGCTGCAGGTCAGTTTTGTGCTCATTCTTCCAAGCCCAGATCATACAGGCGAGTTAGACAAGTATGTGCAATATGCAGTGTTTCACTTTTTCTTCTTATGAGACCTCCCAGCTACTTGGTCATGACCATAACTCAACAGTCCTAGCAACTGCAGGCAAGACGGTGGTGGCCTACTTGACTGTGTGTCTAAAGACACGTCAGGAGAAGGACCAGTCAGCACTGTTCTCTGTCTACGTCACTCCTGCCATTGCTTTGTGGTTGCGATGACGATGTTTCTGCCCAGGAGCCATCAGAGTAGACAACTGCTCTTGTTACACTTACTTCAATGGAAAGACCTTCACCCTTGGTCTAGTTCCTCCCTCTAGCCACAGATCCTAATTTCTTAACTTTGTTTTGTAATCGGTGTGCCACATGAGATCCTAGAAGCACTCAAACTCCTTTTCTTTTGAAGAGCAGACTAAGCATGGAGGCTGTTTGATCGTCAGTAGCGGTGACTCCTCTGGTGTTATCTTGGGCTGTTTTGTCAGACACCTGTGCACAAAGGAGAAGCCTCCTTCTCCCACCAGCTAGCAGATGAAAAGATGCCGGTGAGCTGCTGTTGCAGAGCCTGGAGCGATTCCAGGAGATGGGCAGAAAACAACCACATACCTGGGGCGGAAAATGCAACCTGCAGCATACGGACACCTTAATGATGCTTATGGTGCTGGTGCTGCTTCCTTTCCCTGTGCTGCATTGTATGAAGACAACTAAAAATGAACTGCATGCTAGTATTACTTGATGTCACTCAATTGCAGGTGAGAGGGGGTGTACCCCTTTGGGAAAGAGCAGGATCCTTACCTGAAGGTATGTGTCTTTTTAGTATGCACAGCCCTGTATACCCATTTCTGTGTCCAAAATTCAAGAGAAACCTTCACCTAATTCTTGGGTGTAATGCAGAAGCGTTATGTAACAAATTTGCAACACTTCAGAAAAGAGATTTGCTCTGAAGTGCAGTAGATATCAGCTGAACAACCAGGTGTAAGTCTGAAATTCCTGACATTCTCCCAGCAGCCAAGGGCCAGGCCTTCACTCCGTCTCCTGAGGCTGACTGGGAAAAAATTAGGGTTTTCTTCAGCAACGGCATAGCAAGCATAGCAAGAGAGCATGTTACCTTCTTGCAAAGTCAAAACACAGTGTGGAACAACTGGATCAAACACTTCGGCTCAGGAACCAAGCTAAATGTCTCTAGTAAGTACCATTATTACTGAGCCGATTTTCACAGAGTCCTCAGATAATGAAGAAGGAAAGACTGTAGAAAAAGTAATTTCTGCCTGATAAATCATGTTTTAGCTGTGAACTGCGCATTGTGCCCCAGTTGGGTGGGTTGATGGGCAAGAAATATATTGACTTCAGGAATAGAGAAGCCACCTCTGATTACTGACCTACGTATTAAGGACACAGGAAGGGAAAAACGAGGAGAGGTAAAAATTTAAATATTGGGATGGATTCATTCCTGTTTTGGGAAAGAAAAGCAAACTGCTTGAAAGTTTACTCTCAGCACAGCAAGTCAGAGAAGCAAAAAGTTTCTTATTGCTAGGGGTGGCTCAGTCTGTCGATTGGGAAGGAAAATTGCTGGATGTAATCAGTTTCTAGTTTCTGGTCCTGCTGAAAGTAACTGGTTTACTTTTGCATTTGTATTATTCTTCATTGTGGTGAAGCTATGCAATCAAGAGGATGAATGCTTTTTCTAGTATATGGCAGTGCCTAGAGTGTGTTGCTCAGAAAATACATATTACCAAGGTGTCTAAAAGTCAGTTCATGAGAAGCAGAGGAGTTTCAGAGAAATTTAAAATGCTCTCCATGCCTCTGACCAAACATGTTCTCTGCTGCAATTTGCAATTAAACTGTGCCTGTGCAGAGGCAGCTGCTTCTGCCAAAAAGGTGACAGTGTAACCACTTACCAAAGGCAGGAGCTTAGTTATGCATATAAGCCAGTTCAGAACATGGACTTTGCAGTTAAAATACGGGCTTCAAAATATGTTTGATGAAACTTTATTTCAGGTACTTTCACACAATAAGTAATTCCCAAAATGGGACACTTAGGAAATAAATTGTTTACCTGTGTATTTGAATCCACAAATAACTACTAAACTTTCTTAATTTTCTTTTGGAATCATAATGTAATTGCATTTCTTCTTAAAACAGCAAAGAGAAGTTACCTCAGAGAAAACCTACCAGACCAGAGGCAACAGATCTTTGTTAGAGAAATCCCAGAGCTAAGGGATTAGAACATAGGTACAAAACAAGCACCGCACTGCTTCCTTCTCAGAAAATGCTGTGTTTAAAAACCTGAACTTTTTACTCACTACAAAAATCAAAGTGTTTCTAAAAATAGCACTCTAGTCAATGTTGAAAATTCACTTATTGCACTGGGCTAGATATATCACCAAGCTCTAAATCAGAGAGGCGTTTTCTGTAGCCTGTGGGTAAAGGTGCAGTGCAGGAGATATTGCTAAGCTTTATCAGATTGTGGGATGCCGATGTCAAAATATTTGGAACTGGAACTAAGCTTATTGTTTCAAGTAAGTACCAAAGATAAAACTTAACTGTTTCTGAAATGCTTTTCAACACAGTTAGATACTGGCTGCATGAAGTGCCCTGCTATTTTAGCTCCCGCTAGTTTTAACCCTACTGAATGCTTTGTATGATTTTCCTCTTAAACAGCATTTCTTTACGCAGAACACAATGTAATTGTTTTGTATTTCTGTATGAAATGGGGGAAACACAACTATTGCAGCACAGATGTATAACTAACCCCATTATTAATTTGTTATTAGAGATATATTTAAATATGGCAAAGATAGCATTCAGAGAACTGAAAGATATTTTTGTCTTTAAACATGCATATTCAACCTTGTGATATTTCTAATTAATTCGGAAAGAAAAGTGTCAAATTTTTGAGTTAGATTCTTTGAAAAGCCAAACATTTTCCTCTGAGACAAAGTCTGACTACACCAAATGAAAGGACTTACTTACCTGAGATATGCCCAGAACTGTCTGAAGATACACATAGAAGAAAGGATACTCCCTCTTTTTAGCTTTTGCAGAAACGGCTTATTATCAGTTATTACCATTATTAAGGAAGAATGCTAAGCTCAAAACGGTTTGACCTACTTAATCAAAATTATTTTGCTTCAAGTAAACTTCAGGTGCTTTGATACTTGCTTGTGATTTGGCACGACTAAGCATCTGAGATAAAAACAGTTAGCTTAATTTTGACTATTTGAAAATGGTGTATCTGGTTAGTGGGAGGTTCAGTTCCATTCAGGCTTTATCTTCATGTTACTAAAAACAAAAATATTGGTTGGGGGTCTTGTGCTGCTCAGATCTCAGCAGAATGTTCACCAGTTATGGGTCTGATTTTATGGGCTGCATAAGGAGCAAATTACTTGGCCAATGTCCAATCAAATAGATCTTCTGCTGGTACTGCCTCTCTCCAGAGAGCAGAGAGGGAGCCAAGGTTCTCAGTCTGCACCGTCCATCTAAACTTTCAGATGACTGAACTTAGTTGAAATTAATCCTGCCCGTTTAACAACATATATACTCTCAAAAAACTCCATCTCTCTTTTTTTTTAGTTTAGGCGACTGCTCCATTTTTGCTTTTCTAGGGCCTAAAAATTGATTATACAGCAAATTTGATTTTCTTTAAAGAATGTTATTACCCATATAAAGACAGTAGAGCTGCACTGTTATTGCAAAGACTTTGTTCACTGTGACTGGTTATTACAACAAGTTGTTTGGCGCCGGTACAAAGCTCATTGTGTCAGGTAAGTTACTTGCTATTTTCCATACAATAAGCTATAGGAGCTTGGGGTGGTCATACAGGTGAGTGTTACAGCGTCCCATAGGGCATCCAGCCTGCCTATAGCCGCAGTCGGCACCATCCCTGTGCGGAATTCCCCTCCCCAGCTTGTCATTCCTACAGTGAGCCGTGCAGTATTTGTAATGCAGTTGTTTAAGATCACAAACATTTCTGAAAAGGAGCTATTTTGAGTCACTTTTGATCACACTCCTCCTTGAAAATGTGGTGGAATATGGCCTGTAGTAGAGTCCAGGCATAAGCTGTGAATTAAGTGTAGAAAAAGAAAACCTCTTCCCAATACAAAGAGCAATATGCAATGACCATTGCCAAAATCCTTTTTTAATTAGGCTAGTAAAAGTGAAATCCCTCATTTGTAATTATTTTTGTCACGTGCAGAGCACTTTGGCAGTATAAGTACACTAGTACCTACAAATGCTCTTCTTATTGCGTAATAAGATGTATATGAAGAAGTGATCCATTGTTTTGCCTTTCCTGCAGAGACATTTAATTTGACGGAAAGTGGAGGACAAAAATCTTATTAAATTAATCCTATTAAATGTGCTTTAAATTCCATAATTCTAGAGTATAAAACTACACAAACACAAGGCAGAGGAACTATTGCTACCAAATGTTTTAAGCCTGGTTAAATACATAAACTTGTGTTAGCATATCAAGCAAAGATTCTTCTCAATGATTTATGTCAGAAAGACTAAGTAAATCATAACTATCATTTAACAGAAAAATCCATGTCAGGATGAGTGTGTTGTTTTAGTGAAAAGCCTTACATTCTTAATCAGGTAGTTGATATGCTTTTAGTAGCTACAGTTTAAAATATATTATTTTCAAGCATCACTCTAATTCTGTAGGATTTTGTCTTTATGTGGACAAGGCTTCTGACTGATTTATAGAGTAAAAGGGCTACAGTTACCTCACACTTAAGATCAGGTATTTCATCACAGCTTTGAAATTATGAAAGATGTGCACCACATCTTTTCAGAGGCCACTATCCAACATTAGCTCAGTAAGTTACTTGTAATGGAAAGAAATAGAGAAAAAATAGGACTTGACATAAGTGACCTCATTCAATTGAATCGTTAGGGTTTGAGCTTGAGCAGAATCGCTTCCCAGATCTATACTGAAAGAGTCAAATATATAACGAACCAAACTCCCACCAATCTGTAATGAACTTGATTTTGTTCTTGTTGGTCTCTTTTAACTAGTTCTGACCAATAGAAATTTGCTCGAGACTTGCAATAATGCAGGTAACAGAAGGGCTGGGATTTGAGAGGCTGGTTTGGTGGTTTTGGTGGAATAGATGAGTTTTTACAAGCTTAGAGCAGAGTGGGAATATTAATCCAATGTAAGCAGGCAGTACAGGATTCTTCCGTAAGTCTCTTTCCAGGGAATTTAGGCACTCATAATGTCGCAACAGGGAAGCCGAGACTGAACCGAAGACTGAACCAGCCTCTCCAAATCCAATTTTTTCCCTTCAGCTCAGAAGCAAAGTGGCTTGCTCAGCCAGCGTGGGGCTGGTTTCCCTCTGCCATCTCTTCTTCTACAGCTGCAGCTGGGTCTCCCTGGAAACGTACAATCACATTGCTAACTTACTTTGAAGTGGTAAAAAGAACAATTCAGTACCATTTGTAGGAAATAATTTCACAGCAGAAATTTTGGCAGCAATATTTGATTTCTTAAAATGTTATGTCCTAAATATTACCAAAGTATCTACCTTGTTTTCATCAAATGCATTGAAGTTCAATAGTTCAAAAAGCTCCAATAATTTTTTGCAATTATGTGTTACAAAATATGTGTTGCATAAAGCTGGATTATACTTACATTATATTTATACATTGCCTGAAATTGGATTAAACTGATTTTCTGCCCTTTTAAATCAAAATGTTGAAGGTTACTCTATACATTACTTTGCACTATTATTTTTTTCAACAGGGGAAATCATGAAGCCCTGAACCAAAACCCAGTAGACTTGAAAATGTAAAGAAGTGTTAGGCAGAAGGATGGAGCTGTAAGACATAAATAAGGGAAGACGTGGCCACTCAAAATAAATCTGTGGAGTGAAAGCCTCTTATCATGATTAATATTAATAGGTACATTTGCTAATGGCTTTAACAAAAATATCAAGGATTTCATGGGCAAGAAGATGAATTCAGTATCTGATGCTCTTAAGGCAACGTTCACAAACAGGTTTCAGTGTGAACATTCCCCCATTCCATAACGGTCTCTGTTGTCGGAAGTGGTCACGGCACTAAGTCTATCAGAGTTCAAGGAGTGTCCGGACAACGCTCTTAGTCATATGGTTTAGTTCTAGGTAGTCCTGCGAGGACTCGATGATCCTTATGGGTCCCTTCCAACTCGGGATAGTCTATGACGCTATGAACCTAAAGCCATGGCCCAAAAAGATCAGCTTGAATCAGTGATAGCATGCAGCGCTAGGTTCTTGTTGTAGGATACATATTCATACACAGATGTATATGCCCACATATAAAGGCATTATTTCCCCTGTTGTCAAGGTGATAACCATTACTGCTCCTCATGTTTTCCACAGAAACCTCAGGGAACGCTGAAGGAGTGTCAGTCTAGGAAATTACAAATCTCAGGTGCATGGGATCTGCTTAAATATTTCTGTGATTTTGAATGCCCATTTTTAAATTAGGGATCCATCCTCCATTTTGTCAGTATTCCAAATCTTTAGGTTTTGTGCATGTGCAAGCTTATTTATTTAAATCTGAAAGACTAATGTAAGTGAAATCTGCTGTATGAGCAAACACAGGTTCATCCACAGACCATTTTGAAAGGGAATTTTTAATTACAGAAATCAGAGTCTCAGAAGAAATAGGTGCATTTCTATTAAGAAAATCAGGCTAGGCTAGGACACAAAATGAGGTTTTACAAACATTCAGACTAGGAGGGGTTTTTGCAAAGCATTTGTATACAGTGAACTAACAAAGTCTTCGGAACTGGCACAAAGCTTATTGTTTCTGGTAAGTTTTTTAACATCTAAGAAAATAAGTCTTATTCTGATAATCCAAAATTGAGGAGAGAGAATGCGATATGCTATTTGATAAGTATACTACAGATTAATATAACGATTTAAAAGTATAATATAGAAAAGTGATGTGGAATTTGCAGTAGCAAAATTCAGTTCTTTAGCACCCAAACACTTGTGTAAGAGAAGTCGGGGTAAACTATAGAACTTCACATACACCATAAACAGTTGAACTGTAACTTCTTTTGGATACTCAGGGCTACATCAGGGCATTCCCTTGTGCAAGGCTTACTCCCCAGAGGAGCAGGGCTGAGGCAACTCGGAAATGCGGCTATAGATCATCCCTTGGCCTCAAGGCAGGGGGAATAGAGGTGCTATACAGGAAAACATTGTGCCAACAGATCCCCTAAACCATGGCTGAAACTCTGCATCCCTCTGTTTGGTCAAGGGGAAGGTCCTTCCCAGTGGATTTGTCCTAACAAAGATGATTCATTCCAACCAAGAGGAACTGAGCTCTCTTGGATGCACCACAGCTCTGGTTAGTTGCAGGCAGACAACAAACGATCAGAAGATTAAAATATGGGTGAAATCCTGGACCTTTGGAAATGTTGCCACTGGTTTCAGTGTCGGCAGGATTTCATGTGAGGTGCACATGGTTTTCTCTGGGGAGAAGCCCTAAGGCCCTGGGGAAGGAGATGCACAGGAATGAGGGACGTTGATGCTTTTCATACAGTATGCACAGATGCACGTGTGATGCTGCCTTTTGGTACTGACTACCTCCAACATCATCATGTAGGCAAGTGCAGCAGGATTTGAGGGTGAACAGTCCCGATCCCACATCCATTTAGGCAGCTTACAGTAACCTCAACATGCAGAGGATCAGGCCCAAAATGAGTAAATGTCCTTCCGCTAGGCTGGAGAGGAGTCGTGGCTGTTCAGAACTGCCATTCATTAATTCAGTTAAAGAGTGGTCTACCATGGTTTTGCTTTTAAATAGTGTGGTCAAAAAAACTCACCGTCCTGGGAAAATAATAATTTTTCTAGAAAAAAAATCTAGATGATATATGGTAGCTCAATTAAGGCCCCAGACAACAACAATTTTAGTTTGTTTTCATATTTTTTTAAATAAAATGATTGCAAAGATTAGCTTGAAACTGAATTTAAAGTACTAATCACTAAAGGCTCTTTGGAAATAGCATTGTTAGCTGAGACTGATTTAAAATTTTCTACATTCATGTAGCCAAACGAATAGATTCTTATTGTTCACATGATGGTTGTTAGATCTGGTCCTTGTCTGGCCGAAATGTGCCAAGGAGTTTCTGTAAGGGAATGTACCAGTGGGGGCTTGAAAAGATATTTGGTTCTGGCACAAAACTCATCGTCTCCAGTAAGTGTTTCCAAAGACTTTTTTTTTTTTAAAGTTTTGTAATGGGAAAGCTTGGGAGTGAAGGTTGACAGCTCTTTAAGGCATCTGGGGACACTCACAGTAGGTCAGGACTAGGCTATGTCCCGGGCTTGACTGGCAACTGAGGAGCTTTGAGTATCAGACAAAATTGCTCCATTTTATGGGATCATTAAACTAACGAGAATTAAAATATCAGCTAAGAACACTTTGACCTTATTTATAAATTTTATTTATAGATACTTATAAAGAAACAGTAGAGGAATTTAATTGAGAAAACTTTCGACAGTTAAATCATAAAAACTTATATTTTGAACTGAAATTTGTAAATAGCTCATTGATTACAAGCCTCACTCCAGAACTGTATTTGCACAATGGTTTGCAGGCTCACTGCATTATTACAAAAAAAAGAAAAAATATTTTCGCTTAAGAAATATCTGTACAAGCTTATATATTATTTTGAAAAGTAAGACCTATCTGCCTCTTAAAACCTGACTTAGAAAACTGTTTAACAAAGTAAACAGCAAAATTTGTGAAAGTGTAGCTAAAACAAAACAGACAGTGGAGTGGAAGCTCATGACTTTAAAATTCTTCAGAAAGGACAGATCATTTGCTGAGAAAAGCCAGCATAAACCATCTTGTTGACTCCAACAACTTTACAGATCAGCCTGAAAATACATCAAAATCTACAGCAAATTCTGCGAGTTTTCATTCTTTTCTCCATCTGGTATCTGGAGAGAGAGATATATATTCACACACAAACAAATATACACACTCATATACGTAAAACTTACTTTGTTCAGTTCTCCACCGTCATCCATTTATCTATGTGTGCATATGAGACTCTCCCACGCATGCACGCAGTCACAGTTATTCAGGCAATATGTTTCCTCAGTATTCTGATACAATTTAGGTGTTTCATTTAAGCCAAGCACCTAGGGTCTGTTTATAGTAGTAAATGGAAAGACATTGTCAATTCCGGAAGTGGAAATTATTCCATCTTAATAGAAGTGTCTAAAATGGGTGGGATGAAATAGCAGCTGGAAACGTCTCTCCCTGCCTCTCTATTTAGATTTGATAATCCAAGAGAATAGCATCAAACTAGACAATTAAATTTTAGCCTATGGAAATTAGTCAGGGTAATTTACCAAGCTTTGCAAATCTAAAAGAAACATCTAAAAGAGTCATGAGGCTTTGCAGAGTGCAGTGTCATCATGGTCTTCTGAATATATACGAATCTGGAACTAATAAATCTTTTTAGAAATTAGTTTAATCTTGCATCCCTGGGCAGACTGATGCATAAAGAGGATAAAATTAACCCCTAAATTAATGTTAGAGAACAATAAATTTAGTAGCAATTTTATTTTTGGTACAGCAGAACTCAGTCCACATCTTCATTGCAATGACAAATCTCCGAAACAAAGGAAATTCCTAACTTAAGGGTTATCTTTTTGAAGGTAGACAGGCTTATGTTTTGGTCATCTTTGTTGTTAAACACGGAGTATAAAATACTTTGAGGAATCACAAAGTTGCTTTAGGGGCGATGCAATATAAAAGATTGCTCTAGAATAGCCAGATCACTTTGAAGAAAGGTGGAAGCTTTTTTTTACAAAAATACATGCTTATATTAATGTGTTTCTTCACAATGCATGAAACCTGCACAACTCGGCCAGACCACACTTTTAACCCTGTGCATCTCGCTGCTCCGATTCAGTGGTGGAGATGTGCACAGGAATCTAAAGAGAAAGAGTGGTGTAAGGAGATGATTGCCTAAAATCTCTTTGCTGTCTTAAAAAAAAAATCACCTTAAGCAGTACATTCTATACAACAAAAGTCAACTTTGAAAACTGTACCTAGTCTTCTCTTGCAGTTAAGCATAGACAAAAATTATTTTCCTTGAGCCCTAACTATACACACACTGCAGAAGTTCATGTTTAACTAAAATAGACTTTTAAAGATACTATCTACTTCTATAATATCAAAAAGTCTTCTCTGTATGGACAAAATCTGGATGATTTGGACTCTTCCTCATAATACCATAAGGTTTATTCCAGAGAGAGAAAAGAAATGGAGATTACACACACTTAGCTTGTGGAAACGGCTCACTTTTCACTTAAAATATATTCACGTTTGTTCACACTGAACATGTTTCACAAAGCACATCACCTACAACAACCCTGGTATGGATAGATATGCTATTTGGATATAGAAATGCTACCTAGATATAGCATGTTCTTCTGCTTTAGTTTAGTTTTTGGTTTTCCTTTTCGGATGTGTTAATTCAAAACATTTAAACAAATCTAGTATTAAAGGAACAGCATTGCCATCCTTTGGGGTCCAGGGCATTCTGTGATTCCATTTTCCTACCTTTATCAAGATCTTCACCTGCTAAATACACAGAATGTCTTCAAAAAATGACAACAATAATTTTTTGTTGCCTTTTTTAAAAAAAAACAAACACAAAATTACTACCAGCTTTTAAAAAATTAATAAGATATAGCAGATATTCATTAATTAGTAGTGAAGACATACTGGGGACATAAAACTGCGAAGATTTGGAAGGTAGGTTGTCTACCTTTAACATTCTGTAGACATAATTTTCAGGCAGTTGTTTTTGTATAAACATTATAAAGCAATATTAAATTCCTTTCATCAAATAAATGAACAAAGCTCTTTTAGGAACTATCACTATTATTTAATAACTGTCAAAGACTTGTGCAGACAAATACACTTTCTGATAGCAGTATTGCTGGGAAGGCTGTGGGATATAGGCTTTCATGTACTCACCTAAAGTTTTCTAATTCAGTTTCAAGGGAGGTTATGAATATCTTCAACAACATTTCAGTTTCTCAACATTTCTCAAAAATAATTTTTCAAACATTTTTAGTAGGTTTCTAAGGTGTTTAATAACCAGACATAAATTTATTTTTCTAATAAAATACTCCAGAAATCTTTTGTGAGATACTTTTTAATCTACTCTAATAATAGAGTATTAAAGAGTAGATCTAGTCTGCTGCAGTCTTCTTCTATCGGATGTGCTGCTTGACAAGAAGCGTGAATGAAGCTGTCTAGATGTTAGTGTCCACTAAACAATTTAAGACTTAAATAATGTCACTTCATGCACATGGCAAAGTATAAAAGCTTAGATCAAACATTCTCTGGACTCTGGAAGACGCTATATTGTCTAAACAAGAATGAGTTTAGAATATTTGAACTGAGTCTTGTCTTCTGATTTTGAGCTTGATTTTCTGTACCAAACTCCTAAAAGCCTCTATTCATTTTAGTTCTCTACAAAATAACACATTTAAACATAAGGTTAAAAGTCATATTTTCTAAATAGTATTGTAACTGGTTTTGACTGAAAATGAAAATTTGCTATTTCGGTCCATTGAAATAATATTTAATATAAAGTGTGTTTGAATGCCAGGCTCATCCAGTTCAGTCAAAAACTTTTTACTTCAAGGATGGGAACAGCTGTAATTCATCCATCTTATTACCTAAAACTCCTTTCATGCATGACACATTTCTATTCCCATCCTAAATATTTAATAACAAATTAGAGAGCTAAAACATCTGTTAATAAGACTTCTAGTTTGTTGCTCTTCAGAATTTGTATTTTGTGGCTGTGTATTTATTTGCTGTACACTATTGATCTTCTAACTCCCTATTTTGTGTATTTTTTTCTCCAATAACCAATCCAGACAAAGTAAGTTCTCCACCGGTAAACTCTGAAATTCTGCATAAGAAACACAAAAATCTGATAACATATGTCTGCCTTATTGAGAGATTCTACCCAGAGATTATTCGAGTGACTTGGACCGATGGAGAAAAAGAGGTAACAGACAACGTAGTAAAAGGAGACACCTGGAAGTCTACAAAAGAGGAGGAGTACTCAATTGGCAGCTGGTTAACTGTACCAGCAGAGAACAAAGACAAGAACTATTACTGCAAATACGAGCATGAAAGCAAACAGTCGTCACTGCCAACACAAGGTATATACTACATTTCAAAAATTTCATTCTTATTATTATTATAGATGTCACTTTTTCTTTGCAATAAAATTATAATGTTTTCTATTGCTGTTCCTGAAAGCATCTGCTCCTCGGCACAACAGTAGCTAAAATACACATCTGGAGAAACTCCCAAAGATTTCCGAGGAAAAGTAACCCAGCCTGCACTGTGCTCCCCGTGTATACTTCCCTTTGTAACAGCAAAAGAGCAGTTCTTGAACCTCATCAGGTGTAAACTAGCATAGCTGCCGAAGGTCGGCGTTGAGCCATGTCTGTTACTTTCCAGTCTATGGAAGTTTCTGAGAACGGTATTACCTCTCTGTTATCCATGGCCTACAGATGTAAATCCCTCTGACATCCCCTCACATCAGTCACAGCTATAAAAAACTAAGGAGTTAAAAACAAGGTTATTGGGGGTGTAGAGCAAAGTTTAAATATATTACTTACTCATAGTCCAGCACTAGTGATGCAAAAACCATGCTATCTCATTTAATTGCGGAAAGGTTATGCAAAACAAAATCTGCAAGACAACGCAAAAAAGTAACCTATAATCAATGCAAATTGTTTAAATCATGGTAATATCTTTCAGAAAAGATAAATCCGCCCATATTGGTTGAGATTAATTTTTTTTCAGTACCTGCTTCTGTTCAACTTACTATCAATTAGCGTAACTCCAACAGATGAGGGCACGGCCATAACTAACCATTACATTTTAACCTCCAAAATATATTCTGACAAAAACATGATTTAAGTTTATTTAGATGGAGGATGTGTTTAGGGATGTAATACAGGTGTCTTTAAGCCCATGTATCAATGCATACAAACACCATAACCAAGAATAAAGACAAATTTGCTGCTTCAAGCACAAAGAAGGGTTTATGTTAGAGAATAAACCACCACCAAAACAGCAGATTCCCAATAGGTGAACCTTAGATCATACTCTCCTCAAGATTATTCTTTAGCGTTGAACAACCATTAAATAACAAACTAATTAAGGTCCTTCCCATGCAAATTATTCTGTATTTATAATAACAGTATGTTGTGAAGGCAGGCAGACTCCAGCTACGTCACCGACCAGATCAGGTGGTCGAATTGACTTCAGTTCCAAATAAAAGAGATGCTGCCAAGGAACACCCTAACGGACACATTCCTGCAAGGGCAAAGGCAAACCTCCGACTTACGGCACCAAATACCCAGTCACTTCTCTATGAGCATTTTTCCCTTTCAGATTCTCTCTGCAAATGAATCCTGCCCGTCAACATCTTCTCTGCAAACAGATCTTGAACATCTTTGTTGTTGTTGTTTAATACTAACTTCCCATTGCACTGTTACTGTACTGCCTTTTTTTTCCGTATTTCTCGATATATGTTTGTTAAAATTAAAGAAAAGCCTAATTGAGGCATTTAAACTCTCTTTCCATTAGATTCTACAAAAACTACTCTGCAGGGAGAGGACTGTACGACTTCTCCTGGAAACAGCACTGGTTTTAATAGAGGTAATTAAAATGTATTCAAATGTGGGAAAGCGATGCATGTCACACAAGAGCTAGATACTGTTGCATATGCTCAGAACCTCTTGAAATGATCTTTCTAAATAGTGTACAGGAAGTCTTTTAAGTCTGGGGTCTGCAACTTCAAAATGCTTCCGCGCTACTCTGAATTAACTTCTCTTGAGCATTGTAAGAAGGGCCTCTCCAACCTTTATTAGGCAGCTTTATTAGGAGCTTTACTAGGATGCTGCAGATGCTGTTTGAGGTACTACTTAGCCCGCATTAGGTGCCATTTTTTTAAATACCTGAAGTAGGTAAACGTTTAACACTTCAGCTGATGCTCCATCCGTCTAGCAATTGCCCAGCACTTCAAGCAAAGAAACTTTCTTTTAGCTTGAATGCGGATTTAGGCAAAGTTGAGAGCACTTCTGTTCAAAAAATTCAACACGAAAGGATTCAGGCAAACACAGTGCTACTGGTAATCACTGCTGGAAGCACTAGAACTGTGTTTTGCCTTTGCAGAGAATAATAACCCAGCAGCACTGAGAGGTAGTCAAGTGCTAAGAAAGTGCTTGGCCTAGAACTTAACAGCAGTGTGAACCCACTCAGAGGACTGTTATATATATATATATATATATATATGTATATTTGTTTATATGCTGTCCACTGGAATCAACGTAATTGCAGCAAATGACATGCTCCCAGTTCTACCCATCTTTTAGGAGGTTGTACAATATTGACATTAAAAAGACTTTTCTGTCTTCTGTTTGTTACAGATCACTTAGTGCACAGGACAGCATATTTAGTGTACATCGTCCTTCTTCTGAAGAGCTCCATGTACTATCTCATCGTACTCTTCTTCATCTACAGAATGTGGGCTCCAACCAAGCACCAAGGCAAGAAAGCATAAACGCTGGTTTAGGAAAGGCTTACAAAACTGCCTTCAATATGCTTTGCTATATACTTACCGGTATAGACTCCCCTGCTCCCAGTGTTAGATGTAACAACAACAAAAAATCCCCAAATGATTTTCTGGCATTAGGGGATAGGACTTGTTTTGCTTTACTGCTAATGTTTTTATATCAGTCTGATTTTCTTTGTTTTTCTCAGTATTGAACTGAGGTGGGCAATAGGAGTAAGGTTGCATACTTTGGATTTCAATTCAACATCTTTGGATTTCAAAGGGTACACACTTTGGATTTCAGTCCAAAGTCCATATTGGAAAATGGGGACGGTACTCGTGTTAAAAGTAGTTACACACGAAGTTTAGAAGTGTAACGGCGCTTCTGACAGATAAGGCATGGATGCATTTTGTCTTTACACTGAAGGCTTAATTAGGAGCACTGCTGTGCTGTAAATTAACAAGTATTTGTTCATTTTTACTTTCAATGATTTATTGAAATCCTCATGTATCCATCAAATCAGAACTTAAATATTCTAAAGTGGTATGTGTTTTAAGTCAGTCAAACACCATTTTAAAAAGTGGATGTAACTTATTTGAATGAAGAAGTTAGATGAGCATAAAAGCAATTCTATGGCACACACGTCCAGGAATGGAAAAAATCCACTAGGCCTCTCACCAGCACTGTGACACAGATGGAAAATCTGCACAGTGTACTTTTAAAGAAAGAAAACAATTGTAATGATCATGAACATCATCTTGTTTAGAGATACCTTTTTAAGTTGAGCAAAATCTTAAATCTGAAGCTTCGATAGAGAAAATTTTTTCACAACAGAGGAAAAATTTGCAGATGTTGGACTTTGAACTCTCCATCTCCAAGTTCCATAAATCAGTTCCTTTAAAATTTCTGCAGAAAAATCCAAAGTAGACATATTGGGGCAAAGCATTTGCTTAGCTTGGGGCAAAATCCTGCCATAAGTTTGGAGATAAGTGCCTGCAGCATTTACGCTCACTGTATCTGTAAGGACGTAGATGGCAATAAAGGCTTTCCTCCAGGTGCGTTTGTGAGGCCTCTGTTTCTTCTCCGGCATTTCCACGGCATGTACCAAGATGGCTAGAAAACCCGATTCATTTCTCTGCTCGTGTACACTCCTCGGAAAACCAAGGATCCTTAAAACCATCAGTTTTCTGCTTTTCAATGTATTAAACAGGAACACTTTTACACAGAACAATAAAAGCCAGCTTGTTACATCTTTTCTGCTGATGAGCTAAGCCAAGCCAGGGGGAAACGCACTGCTGTCACAACAGGCCTGTCTTCTAGGGCTCACGCCATAGCAAGGGAAGGAGAACATAAGCCAGGTTTCGCTATAACAACCATAGCCATTTTACTAACAGCATGTCTTACAAGCTATTTTACAATCTGCATATTGAAGCCAGTGCAACTAACTGCTGACCTCAGTATCACGTTACTCTTCAATACAAAGAAAGACGTGATGTCTAGTCTTTCATCAAATTACTTTTGAGAAACAGCTGATATCCCATGCTATTATTTGTTAAGGCTCGGTTCCAATCAAAATGAAATAAAATAGCTACAAAGGTATTTTTTGAATGCAGTTGCCATAGATTTTAGTAGCATCATTGATATTACTGTCCCTATCCCCCTTACCTTTATCCCTGCTAGAGAAATGCTTGATTGCATTAATGAACCAAGATCTCTTTCACTAAAATGATCCCCAAATCCACTTGTCGCATCTCATACATGAAAACTGAAAGATGCTGTCCATGTAGTGCAGGAGAACAGAGAGAAAACACAGCTTTTTAAGCTTTTTGCACAAAAAACTGCCTACATGCAACCCTAAACCATGCTGAACATAGCTATCACCTCACAGTTTCTGGGATTTTGCAAGTACACAGTTGCAGGCTTTACATCTGCAACTGCTCACATGTCCCTGAAGTCTATTTATACAGACATATACTGTTTATACTAAGTTTTTAATTTCTATTTATTTAGCCCAAATAAGAGGACAAGTGGATTTTTAAGGCTTCTGGGTGCTGGGGCATTTGGTTGCAGGAAGGTTTGGTTATTTAGTGGAAAAACCCTGTAAACTGAACCAGTCACAACTGGTTCAGAGGAGGTGGGCTGCGATGAGAACGGGTGATAAGATGAGGACAGTTAGACCACAGTCGTCCTGCCTTTTACCACAGCATACTTCTAAACCATTTCCTTCTAATGGAAATACACAGTGATAAAAACCACATGCCTAAGTTACACGTAAATAACATGGTGAAACTCACTGCTGGCGACGCATGTTGGTTTAAATGCGTGCTTGTGATAGGGACGCGTAGGGGCTACTGCTGCCACAAAAACACGGGTGCTGCAAAAGGTCTGCGGGACTTGCAGGCTTATTGATCACGAGTGCATGCAGAGTTAGATGTTATCGAGCAAGTGTAGACTTCTGTTTTCAGGACTTTGTTAACGCTTGAAAGACATGTCTTCTCAAGTACATATCTTACCATAACTGATTTTCAGTGATTTCAAGCTTCTACAAGTATAAGCACTACAGCTGCTCTACTCCTGTTACAGAATTGCACAACTAATGTACACACTACAAAAATGGTAACAGGCAATCCAGTGCCTCTAACAAGAAGATGACAGAATGGGATCAACTTTTGCCATGAAAGCACAAAGGAGTAATCAGCACAAATGAATTCATTTGTGGAAAGGGATGTGCAAAGCATTCTTTATCTTGCTAGAATAATTATGAGTCCTATACTGTACAGCACCTTAGGTGCTTGAGAACATTGACTTGTAAAACTATCAAAATAACCTACAGCAGGTTATATGGCAAACTACTCGTGGATTCCTCGCTCATACAGTTGTAAATGAGACAGATCTGCATAAGGATTACAGCAGTCTGCCAACAGCCATTTCCATTGATACTCTGTATCAATATTAATAAATTTTAAGAGAGATTCAAATAGCGGACTATTCAGTTTGAGATTTTGAAACTGCTGGGGCACCAGCGCACAGTTAGAAAGTGCTGAGGAAATAAAAAATCTCAGAGGAATAGTTTGAGAATTCATTCCTCTGCACCTGTAGATATTTACAGGAAAATAGATCAGATGACTATTAACAACAAGCAATTGACAAGTTTTACCTAGTGAGTCCAAACAATCATTAAATATAATTCCACCACAGAGAAGTTTTCTTTCATTGTATTACCAGTCTCTTGACTAGGTACACAAGATAACACTTTCCAGTAATTACCTGGTCATTGGCAGATCACCCTCAGGAACTACTGAACGCATTATGGACAAATATTTTCATAACACACGGGAGGCAATCTAATACACGTATGTCAAGAAGGTACACCTTTCTGAGGTGTTACAGTACCTGGGAACCATTCCCTTTGCTTTCTAATGAATAAACTCTCTCCTGTCAGCAGTTCCACCAGCAAGTCAGTCACAGACTCTGCTGCCAGTTTCCAAACCTCAACAACTTCTCCCAGAGATTTTCTTTTACAGAAGTCAAGATGAATGGAGAGTCAACAGATACTGAAAACAAGGAGGCTCAAAAAAAAAAAAAAAAA
>Ga0065711_1036570_pt1 | contig 20839 bp, 6 predicted proteins | sample Hoacrofraction12_FD_59098 | JGI IMG/M metagenome (GOLD analysis project Ga0065711, IMG submission 59098) | Hoatzin crop microbial communities from Cojedes, Venezuela - Epithelial fraction 12 v2 (version 2) | ecosystem: Host-associated > Birds > Digestive system > Esophagus > Crop | place...
GAATACCGGGCTCTGTTTGGCCAGGTGGGGTCAGCCCCCACCCCCCGGCTGTGCCCCTTCCTGGAGTCCGGTGAAAATTAACCCTGTCCTGGCCAAACCCAGGACACTTTTATACATGTTAGTTTTATGACGGGTGAGATTCGTGTCATATTTTTTCTTGGTCATATATTTTCCTCTTTCAGGAAGATCAGGTGAGAAGCAATCACCTGGGGATGAAGAGAGACAGTATCAGAGACTTCAGGGTGTGAACTTCTTGGGAAGTTAGTGCATAATTATTTCTTATTTCATTTTCGTCTTCTTGGATAAAAAGAGTTCTAAAATATTCCTCTCTATAAACAACCCTCACAAGTTCTAGTTTTCTTTCTTATAAAAATGTAACCTTTATTGATTTTAAAACCTTGTGGTCTTCTTCAGGGAGCTCATTAAGATGTAAAGATCTAGATAGGTCTATTTCAAAGTAAAAGTTGACTTGGAATCTTATCGATATTTTTCAAAAAGAAGTCTCTCATCTGAAGTCTGTGCACTATCACTTTTCACTTTCTCTGTCTTTCTCTCTGTGTGTATGTGTCTGTACGCATATGTACGTATCTCCTAGAAATGCAATTATATGATTGTATGCATGTATATACACATGCATATATATATGTAAACATATATGAAAAAAACCATATATACTTTCTTAACTACATCTATTACTTCATTCGACTGAAAGTCGCTTAAGGAAATCTCATTTTATTTAATATGTTATTTGCAAAACATTGAAAAATAGATTTCACATGTAAATGCATATCATATTGATTTGGCAAGAACAAGGTCAGTTAATTGATCCCAGTTGCAATGAATTTAATTTCTCTCCCACCATTTCACTCCTGCTTTTGGAGGTCCTGAAGTTAAAATTGCACATGTGGCATAGATGTGTATTTCAGCAAATGAGTTCTTTTAGCACAGTCATTAGTGTTAAATTTATGTAAACAGGAGACCAGAAGTAGTCTACTAGTCCCAGTGGGTTCTTTCAGTTTGGATTCACAATTTTTGTAAAAGTTATAACAGTCTAATTAGTGTTTTGGACGTACAGTTTTCCACTTGGCAGATAGACTACAGTAGCTCTTTCAGAAATTCTACTCATTATGTCTTATTAGTAGCAGGCAAGACAATATAAATCTCATTTCACAAGAGATTTATAAGAACTCATACTGGGAAGTTGTCCTTTTTCAAGTGACCCCTAGTATCTTTTTCTGTGTGTCAGCTGGATATTTCTGGAATACTGTCTTTAATATAAAGTATAGTATATAACAGTATCTGAAAATGTCAATGTCTGAGAAAGTAGATTGTATTTCTTCCAGCTATAAGTGCTTTGGGGAAAAAAAAAAGCTAATATTACTGTTTCACCAAATTACTATCAAAATGAAAACATTTTTAGTATATATTTCCTAATCAAACTATGAAAAATTCTAAATGACTTAACCGCAATTCATTTTTATCCACACATGAAGCTGTAAGTCTTCCTGAACAGCTTGATTGCAGATACGAATTTTATTTTCAGATCAAAATGACATTTTATGTTCCATTCAGAAAATCTCTTATTCTTTTCGAACTGGAAATTCTTAATCACCAAATATTTACATGTTTGATCTCTTTTTAGACAAGTGGCTTTTGTTTTTTAATTGTCCTAGAATTAATGTATATTCATTTTGACTGGCTTTTATAGGAATATAAACTATCTAAATAAATATCGAGAAAGACGTAAAGTTCTTAAGACATTTTTATCTTGTCTGATGAAAAAAGAAATCAGAAAACACTATCGATCCTTCTTCTGATAGAGTTTGAGTATGAATAGATGCTTTATAAACACAAATTTCCCATCCTACAAAATTATTCGGCTCATTTCAAACTGCAGCCAGAGGGCGACCCGGCATGTATCTGATGTTCAGCATCAGGAGTCTGAGCCTGAGGTCAGAGCCATGACTTGGTAGAAATCCTGTAGCTAGATCTGGAGTGCAACCAGCTGGATCCGGGATAAGCTGTACAGAGAATAATTTCAGGGTAAGGTATGATAATAGTTCATTTATCATAACTTTCTACACTCTTACTGTTTTTTTTGCTGAGTTGATGACCGAAATTGAATAACATTAATAACATTTTGTATGTAGTCAAGCCATTTCAACAGGGTTTGCTGAAGAAGAAGAAAGTAATGGGCCTCTGTGTTTCATACTGCATTGGCAGAAAAGCGTACATGGTTTGGCAAGTTCAGTATTCATGGAACATTTTCTGTATTCAGTTCGAATTATACAAGTGTCCAAACTTCCTGTGCAGTGACAAATCCTGCAGAAAGTATTTGATATTTGTTTATAGGACCAAACATGGTTCATATTGCACTATAAGAGATTATGTATGTCTTGACTGCAGTTCACATTTTTAGTGTCAGCAAAACAATGTGTTTCTCTGTATGAAAACAGAGAGACTAACACGCCTTTGCTTACATCCGCATGGGCCAATGACTCATGCTGTATTTTAGGAACAGGCCAGTTTTCATTCTTTGATCTCTGTCAGTTGAATAATGATTTGCAAAGCCAAAAAAGAAAAAAAAAAAGAGTATGTTTTCATCACCTGTTAAAACTAGATACAGTGTACTTAGTAACAAAGAAAAATAAATGCATGGTGCCAAATTCTGGTTACATATAACAAACTTAATATGTAATAAACCCTTTTAATATATTTATGGTAAAGTACATGTGAGCAGATGCATGTCCCACTTGATCTGAATAGGAGATGAAAACAAAGTCTGTAAAGTCAGTGCACTATTCAATTTACCAGAACACTGGTGATTTAAATCAAAAGTCTCAATTGCCTTAAGTCTTGGATATATTACCCCCAATTTGTTTTTAACTTCTTATTTGTTTAATTAGGTAGTCTTTTACTTTCCTGTTGCATGTCTGGGAATCATTCTCTGTAAGTTCAAATGCATTGCTTTCTGTAGCTTTTTCTACGGTATCATCTTAGGGTATAAAACCTATATTTCATATTTCTGTCATATGCTCTGGAAAACGTAATAAAAAAGTATTTATAAAGCAATTAAGTAATTCACCAACCTTGAATATCAATTTAAATTAGGTAATTTATTTTCCTACCTATTTTTATTCTCGCAACCTGTGAATTAATCATTTTGACCCTAATACGTCTTTAGGTGTCATTAATGATCACAATGTATGGCTAGTGAGTTGGAAATTGCTTGTAATAGATTTGAGCTGTTCAGCTTTGTAAGTGAGATATTCTTTCTTTCAGTTAAAAGAAAAATCAACCAAATCAATCGAAGATGGCAGTTACCAATGGCTAATTTTCTTTCTTTTTGCTAGAGATGTTTTAGAACAAAGAAATCTGATGTAAATCCTCTTTAATTTCCTCAGTGTTAAAATGTGACCTATATATTTTGGGATGTCCTAGTCGCAGTGAAAACTGGTGAATACCTGGATTTAATCAGGCACAATTTGGAAAGCCGTAGAATGACAGAATGGTTTGTGTTGGAAAGGACCGTTAAAGATTATCTAGTCCAACCCCATGATGTGGGCAGGGACATCTTTCACTAGATCAGGTTCTTCAACCTGCTTCAAACCTGACCTTGAACACTTCCAGTGATGGAGCAGCCATAACTTCTCTGAGCAACCTGTTCCACTGTTCCAATGGCCTCATTGTACATAATATCTTCCTTCTGTCCAATCTAAATCTACTCTCTTTCAGTTTATGGTCACTTCCCCTTGTCCTGTCACTACAGGCCTTGGTAAAGGCCTCTCCATGGTTCTTACAAACTCCCTTGAAGTATTGAAAGGCTGCAATAAGGTTTTCCTGGAGCCTTCTCTTCTCCGGGCTAAACAACCCCAACTCTCTCAGCTTTTCTTCATACGAGATGTGTTCCAGCCCTCCCCAAGATTCCCCAAGACCTTGTTAAAATCAATGCATGCCCTTACAAGACACACATAAGCTATTTTCCTTCCACACATTTAACAGAAAATAGACCTTCTTACCAATGCCTAGTGGACCAAAGGATCCCTAATTTATGATGAAACAGATCTAGTAACATTTTGGGGGATGTACAGGGATTTTCCAGTTTCAAAGCAAAACCCAGCTGAAAGCATGTCTTCAAAAAATGTATCTTCATTTGAAAAAATGGGTTATATTTGGAACTTCTCCCAACATAATTGCACAAATTCTCTGCAGAAACCATGACTATTCCACACCTTAGAGTTTTTCCTAGCCAGTCAAGTGGGTTATGAATCATAAGTACTACCACAGTAGTAGCGGAAAGTACAACAAGACAGTCATCAACTTGCAGAATGCATTGTACAGACTTTGGGATGTCCATCCTCGCAGTGACAGTTGCCCTACGGGAAAAGAAATTACACAAATACTACTACCACCAGCAGTTTCTGTCGGACCCCACACTAAAAGGTAGGAGTGCTCCGCTCTTTGTTCCCAGGTCTCATCCCAAGTGCCCCCAGGTTGTTGCCTGGCTCCATATGCTGCATTTCTGGGTTTCCTTTCAAATCAAAGGAAGGGAAAAAACCAACACTCATTAAAATGCATCCACTAATTGGCACAAGTTGGGACCTCACCGCAAAGTATAGCTGCCCCACAGGTAGCTACGTATATTGTAAGACAAGGCCTGAGGTTACTTGCAAGCAATAATAGAGATAAAAAATGGGCAATGTTTCTGCAGTGAGCTTTTTATGACTGTACAGAGCTCTGTTGACTTTGGGGTTGTGCTCGGGTGCAGAAACCTGGCTAATATAGGATCAAAGTCACACAGAGTTAAAAAGAAAAGATAAAGAACTTTTCCCTTGTTTTACCAGCTGCTTGCAACGCCTGCTGAGTCCATGAAAACTGAACTCAAAATGTCAGTTTCTTTTTAATTACAAAGCCAAGAATCAAACTATGCTTAGCAAAATATAAAAATAGAAATCTCTGCAGACAAGATATCATTACCCGATGTCTTGTTAGTAATTCATTTGTTTTAAAAGGAATTGCCAAGAACAAGTCACTGTTAATTGTATAGCAGGTTATATTTACTTTTCACAAGAATGTCAGATGGAACTGCATTTTCAAAACCCTTTTTATAAGTAGATCTCAGACTTTCCAGTCTTGTCTAAAAAGGGAAGTTAGTGTTCTGTAAGGTAGGATGTGATTTTACCGAATACTGGCTATCCCATATTAACTCCCTATGTGAACAGTCCAGCCCTAGAAGTAGGTAGCGTGCCAGAAATTTTTACACTAGCTTTACAAACAAAAACTTTCCTGTGAAGTCAAGGCCTCAGGCACCTTTTATTCAACAAACTCCTTCAATTTTTTCAGCAAAGCCTTATTATATGGCAACATTTCTATGTCTGTATAGTACAAACTCAGTTTGCTGGAGCAGTTGCAAAGAAAGCCTTAATAAATAGAGCAGCATCTTAATTTTACAACTTGAAGAAGAGGTATTGGGAATGCAACACCTCCTGTCCCCCAGTAGACGCCAGCATGTGGCTCTCAAAATGGTACAGAGACAAGGAGAGGGAAGAAAGCCATCCCCAGGGAATTCTATGGGCCACTATGAGATCTTACCTATACCAACTACAGCAGCCTAGTCAATCGTCAGAGAGGTCCTATCTTTCCAGGAATGACGAGCTGCTTGGATGAAAGAACTAAAACAGTTGTGGTTATAGCATGGATCAGATGACAATGTCAGGAGGAAATGTTGCACTTATATAGTCTCCATCATCTTTCAAATCAACAAATTCTTGATTTTTCTTTATAAATTCACTACATTTGTGAATATCACTCATCCTATTTATCCTCTTTATGTCCATAGGCATCCCCTTCTAGGGAAGCTCAGGAAGTATGGGCTGGATGAGTGGTTGGTGAGGTGGATTGAGAACTGGCTGAATGGCAGAACTCAGAGGGTTGTCATCAGCGGCTCTGAGTCTACTTGAAGGCTGGTAACTAGTGGTGTCCCTCAGGGGTCACTACTGGGCCCAGCCTTGTTTAACTTCTTCATCAACGACCTGGATGAAGAGTTAGAATGTACCCTCAGCAAGTTTGCTGATGACACCAAACTGGGAGGTGTGGTAGATAACACGGGAAGGCTGTGCTGCCATTTAGCGTGACCTGGATAGGCTGGAAAGTTGGGCAGAGAGGAACGTCTCTGCAGCCCAGAAAAATATTATTTTAAATATTTTTACGAAAGGAAGAAAGTGGGGCAAAGAAATTAGGCTTTGTCTCCAAGCTAAAACAAAACTTTCTGGGAGAGACAGGATTATCATTGAAGAGTCCTGGTTTCCTGGACTGTGCTCAGGTCACTTTCTCACTTCCACTACTTCAAATAATATAAATATAAGTGCTCATCTGTCTGCTGAGTATATATTTTCTAGGTTTAAAATCTATGGTGTTAACATCACAGCATTGCTAATCTTTTCCCCTTTTTTTATTTTAACATTAAACTGCAAGTCTCTACAGTAATGCTTCAGGACAGAAGGAGGCCATGCAGTCCACTGCAGACATTCCCAGTAACACATCGCTAACGTTTTTATTGCTTCAAAGTGCTTGTCTAACACTTTGAATGATCACAGCTGTGGTTTCCGGTGCCATCTCAGATGATCCATTCTCCATGTTAATTATCCCTTTGCATTCTTCTGATTGTCATAGTGCCTGATCTTCTCTTGTTTGACCTAGTGTCTGTCAACATTAAAACTTCCAAAGTTCTATGTAACTTTGTCATATCTCTTAATTGTCTCTTTTTTTGTGAATATTTACAGTGCACAGAGAAGCATGGAAATGAGTTCTACACCTGAACCCTGTGTATTAAAGCCTGATTCACTGCACATGAACTTAAGATGGCTGGAAATGAGAATCCAGGTTTCAGAAATTGTTCCACAAGTTATTTGACAATGCCTGGTAAGAACTGCTATTCTACCTCCCTCTGCTTAAGCAAGGAAATGTGCTTATCTTTTCCCTGGATATAAGACACATATTAAATTTCAGAGGCCAAATTAATACTGTATATCCCACAGACTTTGAAATAAATTTCTTCTGAGTGTGTCAAGCTGATTGATAGAGCTTTTCTTCTGAGCCAGTTCTATTTCAGAAGTGAACTTTTCGGTTATAGTAATACTCGAAGTTTAAGGCTCATATCTACATTTCACATTTCACTTCTGGTTCAACAAAAGTTACTGATTCTAATAACCACATATACATTGTGATTTGAGACTATCTAGTGTAGCACGCCAGTAGGGCAGCACTGAAGCAATCAGGACAGCAACGTTTAACAAATAATGGAAATTTCTCTTTGAAGTCTGGAGTACCAGAGACCCCAAGAACAGAAGAGTTTACAGAGATGATTTTAAGGATGGGGGACATTCTGTGATCTAATTCCAGCAGCAGTGTGCAGATGCAACAAGGTAATTTGCATTTATGTTTTTAGTATTTTTCTTTCATGCTGGTAATTTGGGAGAATCTGGCTAAATTTAGATACTTCAGGGACTCAGCAGAGCCCCACATGAAGGTAAATGTCAGCCAGTTACCTGCCTCTGGTGAGACATCTGCTCTTATTTCCACTGTGTTCCTATAAATACTATGGAGAATGCTGGCTGGGGGATCACTGTCTCTCACAGAGGCAAAACACCAATGGCCACATATTGTGCTACATCTTGCCTCTTTGTAAGGTCATGCCTCCTAGACTCTGGCTCCCAGATGCTCTCAGCTCTGAGCCAGCAGTTTACATCTCTTGTACAGGCACTATCTTCTTTCTGTGAGAGGCAGTAGATAAAAATTACAAATACTTATATCCTGAGAAGTATTTTCTGCATTCACTTCCTGTTCATTTTTCCTAAAAATCTAATATTTATCATTCACTAAATATTAATAGCATAGCTATTATTCAAACTTCTGTTTTGCTTCTGTGTTTATTTTTAGAAGAAATACTTTGTGTTGTCACAGCATACACACTTTCCCAAAATTCTTTTTTCAAAGACTTCTTGAATCATTTCTCCCTAATTTGCTTATCTGTTCTGTGATTTTAAAATATAAATAATGCATAAGAGCGTCCCCCCTGTTTCAGCAGCTTTCCACTATGTTTTTCCTTAACTGAATCTGTAGCTTTTTAGTGTGATTCAGAAATTAATTTCAAGCACTGTTGACTATCTTTTACTTTAGATACTTGGTAAACCTTTGACACCAAGAAAATTAATGAAGTTCAAGCAAAAATAAAATTCACTCAAATAGGTATTTCTTGCTGTCCATTCTGATTCTTATCCCCAGTCAACTATTTCTTCTTCTAATTATGCTCTGAAAAGACACCTCATGAGCTGAAAAAGGAAGTACAGAACGGTTAATCTAGTATAATATATTTTGTAACTTTCAGTATTGCCTTGCTGAGTTTCACAATGAGGTTTTCTTTTTCCCCTGTTTGTAATCTGCAAACTGCATAATTCTCTCCCAGTTGTGATCTAATCACTGAATTTTAGTGGGATGATTTTGCCAGCCTCCATTTCTTTCTGCTGATTAATAGTTTCTTCATCTCTCGAGGTTTGTGTGGTTTGCGGAAGCTGAGGAACAGTTCTCAGCTGATTTTTGATCACGCAGTTTTCAAAAATGTTCTCCTTTCAAGGTTGGATTCAGCTTGGCTTCTAACATATCTAACATACCTCTAAACAGCAGGGGTAAGCAAGCTCTGCCTGTGGGGCTGTTCATCCCTCTGCTCCAGGCCAGCCTATAGCCATGCAAACTCCAACAGGCCAAAAGGCAAGATGTGTGAACTCAAACTTGGGAGAATTTAACTACAACCCTACGGCTCTGCTTTGATTCTGTGTGTTGGTGGGCATCCGTTTGCATGCTTACGAAATACTACATCAACAGATTCTTAAAGAACCTGGTCCTTGTTCTGCCTCCGTGCTCAAGACAGTAGCGAGTCTGTGATGCAATATGCCAACACTACTCATAGTTAACTTGTCCTTGCATGATGGTGATTCCCATAAAAAATGTGGATGTCCTTCCAATCCCTCAGGAAATCAGCTCCTAATATGCCTTCTATAACATATTCACATTTCCGTTTCTTTGGAGACTTTGAGTCTAAATGCATTTGAATATCCCTAACATGCTGGTTAGCTTCCAGGCACTGTCCAGTCGTTCTCCAGAAGTTAGATTGCACACTTCTCTGCAGTTTCTTGACAAACAGTACATCTCTTAGCCATCTGACAAAACAGTAAAGTGTGGCTTCCTGACTTAAGGCTGCAGGTGTCTCTGGATATGATTTTCCCGGGTTTGTATCACATTCGGACAACTGCAGAGTTAGTAGTGGCAAGCTGTGCGTCAGCTTTGTCTAATTCATGTCTTTCTTATAACACCTATTACATCTCTTACATTTTATTCAATATAGTTGTAGCTATTGATCTCTCTTCTAACTGTGGTGAGGTGTTAAAAATTAGTGCTTCTATATATCCATCTCCACATTCTGTGCTCTAGAGCAGTCATTTACCAGTAGGCAAGTCTGAGTGTTATTCATTTCAGAGAAAAAGAAAAGCCTTCTTCCATTCAACAGTACCTGTTGATAGAGAATGACATTCTTCCTTCACATTTTTTTTAGTAGTTAAGAAATTTGAGTTAGATTTGACTTAGCCTGAAACCTCTATGAGAGCCAGTATTCCTGTTCTGCTCAGATGCCATTTTGCACTGTAACTCAGTAGAGCACTCGGTGTGCATTGATGCTTTTTTTGAAACTATATAATATGAGCACTGTTCTCATTGCTGGTCTTTTATGATGAGCCTGTTTCCACAGCATGCCTCTCAGCTGTTGCACAAGGCAACTTTTCACATCAACTTGTAAGCAGCTGAGTCGTCAGAGCTGAATAAAGCTCAGATAAAGGCTGTTATATGTAATGTAAATAGATGTGAACTGGCAATTTAATATTGCCCTTTTGTTTTTCTGTACTGAATAGGACTGTGAAAGCCAAATCTGGCAGAAACTATACAGTGTTCACAACTAAAAAGTAAGCCTTGAATTTAAATTTGATCATTTATGTGGGTGCAAGTGGATGCCTGTGAGTGAGATGAAATGCTTTAGTCTAATGGCAGCACAGTCTCTGAATTGGAGAATTTTAAGACTCAGATTTGTAACCACTGAAATGCAAAGCAATATATGCATCACCAATGGATTAATAAAATAAACTGAGACTTAGCCAAAGATCTATATAAAGTACTAACAATATTCATACAGATATTCTCTGTTCTAAATATTATTTAAATGATAAACTGAAACCACTAGTGAAAAAATAAAATAAGGCCTGTTCAGTTTTAAACTATGCTTGAAATATAACATCCTGTTACTAGATGGTTTACAGACAAATTATTGGACTCAATAGAGGGGAAATTCTTTTGCCTGTGTTATACAGGAGGTCAGGTTTGATGACCGAATGGTCCCTTCTGGCCTTAAGAGCTATGAATCTACTCCTTTTCTACAATGTACACATAAAAGATCAAATTTCCAAGACTGGAATATTTCACAGAAGGAGCAGAAGCTCTCTAAGATGTCTTTAAAATAATGAAGGGGGTAAAAAAGACATAAAATAAGGACAAGAGAAGGAATACAAAATAAACTAAATTAGGGAATTTCTATCTTTCACCCTACAAATGGAAATAAAACATTAAATATAAGACCATGCCATGTGTTTCCAGGAGTACTTATGTGGCAGTGCTTGAAAACAACTCCAGCATACAACTGAAGCTAGTCTGTTTTGCAAGAGATATTTTTGAATAATCTCTCACCTAACAAGAACCTGAAATTCTTTACTCAGTGGAAAAATATTTTGTGAACTGGATGTGTACATGTCACCCCATATAATTACAAAAATATCATTAAAGAGTTGCAGTGAGAAATACCAGAATCAAAATAGCTACTAACTACCTAAGAACATTACCATAGTCAAGGTATTAGCATTCACCCTCCTATACCATCCTGAGAGTGAAATATCTACAAGACAACATTTTCATTTATGGAGTTTATGCTCTAAACTCAGTAGGGATTTCAGTGTTTAGAGTAAGTCTCAGTGAGGGTCACCCTTAAAAAATGATGTATTTTGAGGCATCCTTTAAATCTTGTTTCTAACTGTACCTTATTTATAAGGACATTATACACTAAAAATAATATTCTACTATTTTAACTCTAAACAGTTATTTGGTTGCACTGTGAAAAATAAAACCCACTCAACTGCAAACAGTACAAGCCTATACCCTCTTAACAATCAGTACATAACTCAGGTTTATCCAAATATTTGCATTTCTCATAGATGACTTATCAAATACAAACAGCAATGAACATTCTTTCTCCTCCATCTTGATGAGCTCAGCTTCCTTGCAGCATTGACTTCCTTATAAGAGGTTTCTAAAGTGTCATAGAAAAGGAATACACTAAAATAATACACATGCTACACATTCGTTCCCTCCATCCATATGATCTTTATTTTGTGCCCCATTAACCACCACCACTTCACAAGGGTTTAATTTCTAATCCATACAACTGTTTTCTGACAAACTATCTGTGCCTGCAGATAAGGCAGTAGTAGAAAGACATGATACTCAGAAGAAAAAATACTGAGCTGGAAAGCACGTTAAGAGGTGTTTTATTTAAATGACAGTTTTTCATAGAGCAGCTCTTATCCACAGACACAAGAGCACTCAAATTTTACAGCCTATATGTTCAATCACTGTATCCATTATTGAAATTCAGCTACAGCTGGAGAAAGAATAGAAAAGCCTTGTGAATATACATCAAGATGACACAGAAGGTAGGAGAGTAATAAGGAATCCTCATATAAATGTAAGAAATATAAGACCAATTAGCTAAGAGAAATTTAGTCAAGATCTAAGAATTATGGCTCTATTGCTCAAATCTAGCTTTATTACACTGACATCTTACTCAAAGGGTAATATCTCTCAGAATTTCTGTAATAATATGATATTGTATTTCTGTTTAGTATGATATAGTTTGTGTTCCTATACCTCATTATTATTGATAGCCACCAATTATTGCAGATAAATACCATGATATGAGTGGGCCAGAGTTTTACTTGTGGTGCAATGATTTCTGAAGCTTTTTGCAGGATTAATACTTTCATTACTTTCATTTCTAAATCTACAAAATAGGATTTTTTGTGAACTGCTTATCCTCGGAAGGCATTCAGAAACAATGCTGTAAAGGTCCTTGTTTTCCAGGTTTCCTGAGCTAAATCCGTTTAGGCTCATATTATGCAGTTTCAAAAATAAGATGAAGAATGTAACTCTTCTACTGTTTAAATAGAATTCTTATTATAGAACTAGCTGTGATAACATAATAAAATTTCTTGCTGGTCCCTTTTTGTAAAAACACAAAGCAGGTTTTATACAACTTCTCTTCCCTACACACACACATCCCAACCATACTTAGGAAGGGGAAATTCTTGTCAGAAAGCCCTCACTGGCAATGACAATCTGTCTTTCTGTTCATTGGGAGGTGCTAAATGGCATGGGTGAAAGGAGGTGGTAATAAAGACTTAGCTCAGTGTAGCCAGTCCTGTTTGACTGAAAAAGAAAATTCTTTGAACTTTATTGGATCTTCAACAAATAGAGCTTTTCAAGATAACAAATGCTTAGTTTTTTTACCAATGTTAAGAACACATTAGTTGTTTCTATAGGGATATGGAAAAACATACGGGCCTGACTCTGTGATCGGTTTTATAGCAAAGGAAAAAGAATTTCAGTACTGGTACATTTTCAGCCATTAACGGAGCTTTTGTTTTAACACTCGCCACCCCAAAGAAAAATAGTTTTGGTGCTTGTAGCCTCCAAGCAGAACTACATTTTAGAGAACAGAGGCTTTGGGGTACCCAATAGCTTCATGTGATGCCCTGATTTCACTGAAAGTTTCTCAGATTTTATAAGGTCATAGAGCAAGTATGAAACATGAAAAAGGGAAGTGAAAATCACCATGTCACTCTGTACATGTGTTTTGTATACGAATGGCACAACATGGCAGCCATACTTGATGTGTATGCTCAACAGCACAATTCTTTCCCCAGATGTGAAATTAGTACCACTGGATTCAATAAGCCAGCTCAGGGCAGGAAGCAACTGGCGGAATCAGATCCAGCTTATATCTTTAAATGTACCTTTTAGCATTTTCTTTTTGCCTAACTTGAAAGCTAGTCTAAGCCTTTTTAGGAATGAGTTCTACAAAACAAATTTTAAGATCCTTCAAACAAATCTCTTCAGTAAGAGTAATAGGTTGTGCTGAAAAATCATAGTATGATCTTTTGAGACTGTTAGATAACAGAACTATATTGCGGCAATATTTACTACTACTGAGTGTTAAAGCCAATAAGAATATTTTAGAACTTAACAAAAAAAGAAATATTGACTCAATCTGAGTGCTGATTGTGTGTTATTTTTAAGTTATCCTTGCTAAATTTATCAATGGTCAAAAAGCACTTTGGGATTTCAAATAAGAAGTCTAACTTTTATATGTAAAAACGTAGGTGAGAATAAATTAATCTCTAGTTTCTGTTTGCAGCAATGCTACTACTCCTCTACCCCTGTTACATCCACTGCTACCTTATGCTTATCTTTCTGCATGTGAGTTCAAAACATAAATAAATAGATGCAAATTAGAAATTTGTGACAGTTTCCAAATTTCTGTTCTTTTGCAAATTTCAGTCATTACAGGGACAGTATTTCACTAAATATCTGTAATATCTGGTAATTCCAGTTGCTCTTGATATCAAGAAAAGGGCCTATATCCTGCATTTTGTATGCTGTTATGGATCTGATCCCAAACACCAGAATCTTGGTTCTAGAAGATTCAGGAAAGAAAATAAATTTCTAAATTTACATATTTGCAAAGTGACACTTGCTAGTAAAGTTGTTAGAATCTTATTATGTTCCTTCAGTAGGGAGTTTTATAAAAGCTACTTTGCCAGTATCAAATTCTAAAGTGAAATAGATTTATGTGGGAGAGAACATTGTCTCGGTTTAACATCAGTGCAGTACCCCAAAGGATCACAGTTCATGTCTAACAGTTTTTGCAGAGCAGTCACAATCACTTACATGAGGAGATATAAAAGATGCCATAACTCCAAGAGAGAAAATACTTTATTCTGTGCTGTTTACTCCTTCCTTCTTGCTTTTCTCTGCTTCCCCTTCCACCCCCTTTAGAGCAATAACATACTGCATTTTTAACATTCCCAAAACAGTCAAACATGAACGTATTTTCCTAGTGATGACCTTGTTTATCAATAATTAAAAAACTTACAATAATGTCTGGCCTTAGTTTTATAATCAAAAAGAGAATGGTTTTTGTAATTCCTATTGAACTCTTCCTATAAAAAAAAATAAAGACTCAGTTCTAGCAGTTGGAAAATCGTGAGAACACTGATTTTTTGGATAGTTATCATTATGGCTGCCACACAAAATTTAATGTCTATAGCTGAGTGTATGGACTTCTCTAAGTTTAAGTATGAAAACCAGCCTCCACTGTTCAGTTCATAATACCCCCTTGTCTTCTGTGGAATTGGCAAAAATGAGTATCCCTACAACACAGTTTCTAGTAGCCTATTTTAGATTCACCTGTTACCAAACATACTCCAGGACATCTTTTTAGTAGTTTTACCTTACCAAAACCAAGCAGGGTTATTGGTGGAGCGTTAGCATATTTTCTTTCCCTCTTGCACTGCTCAGTAGGAATATCTTCCAGTAATGTGAAATACATATTATGCATTGTCAAAATATGGTATAATGCTTTCCATTGAATTCATGGAAATGGGGCGCTCAGACTATCTCTGTCAAAAGCGCCGCTTTCCGTCTCAGTGAAACAATTTCTAACATCCTCACCAGTTCCAAATTCCCTGCAGAAACATGATCATATCTAAAGATGTCAAATGGATATGACAGCTGTGCTTTTTAGGTAAAAAATGTTCTGGAAGTCCACTTCTTACAATGTAGAAAAGTTGGTGTTAAGTGTTTTGCCCAGAAGGCCTTGCATTTAATATCGGAAATTATTTGCTCTGTCTGTGTATGTGTGAAACATACATTTCATTTCGCTTCATGTCTTCTCTTATCTTCTTTGAATGACTGTATTGAATCAATCCAATTGTTAGAATGTGATTAAGGAAGATGTTCAACTGGAGATTAACACTGGCAAACAGGAATCAGTGCCCAAAACCAAGAAGGAACAAAGGGCATGTTTTTTTTGTCTGATGCAACGCAGTATTTCCTTCCCATATCCGGAACTTAATATTTTTACAAGTTTTAAAAGGAATAAATGAACAGGCCTCATTATATAATATTTATGATTCTTGGTTCTCTACTTTCTTTCATTTTTTTTTTCCGTTGAAAGATTATACTGCGACTGAGTTAATATCTTCATGTGCCAAGAACTTTAGCTAGTTGTTAGCTAATTTTATCAGTCAAGAGCAACTTGAGTTAACCCAGTCAGAAAATCACAGCCTTAATGCTAAGCTGGTACTCTCACACCAAACATTTACTTTCTTTAACACTGAGTAAAATGTTTTCAGTTGTCTAATAGCACAAGTAACCTGGACTATGATTACCACACTCCTATGTCAACACATTAGTATCTTATTTGGCCCCAGTTTGTGAGCTAATGATAGTATATAAAGATTTTACTTAATGCTTTTAGTAGAGAACTTAAATGGGACAAAACCAAGTCATCTAAATGAAAGAAAGCAGCAACTACAAGGCACTGCATAGAGTGTTGCTGTAGTGCTTTGCTACTGAAACCTTTTCTCATGTCGAAAGCAATCTAACTGATACTGAGCAGGGACATTAGGGAGCCTTCCACAGAGAATGGTTATACGCTAGTTTGATGGGATTTAGAGTAAATTGCAAGCGTCACAAAAGATTTTTTATTTCTAGATTTTCATGGAACTTTTAGAAAAAAAACGTATAGTACTACAGCTGCTTGAGGAAGGAAATAAGAAAAATCTGAAATACCAAAGTGCATGCAAAGGGAGAATATCTTCTGGCTTTCAACTGCCTCAACACTGGTAACTGTGATTGATATTCAGTATGGATAATCTTAAAAATAAATCAATGCACATTTTGAATGCTTCTTATTCAGATATATATCATTGCACATTTTTATGTTTTTAGGTCCTGATAGTGAATCTTGTGTTCTGATTTTACAATTATTATGTGATTCATAGCTTTAAAGTCATTCAGACTAATTTCAGTAAAACCAGTTAAGATCCATATTCTAAATAAAAATTAATAAAAAGAAGTTTTGTCTGGAGTAGAGATGTGCCCTGAGTATGTAATAATTTTTTTCTATTTTCCATCTGACTTACAGTCTATTATTACATGTTGCTGGTAGCAACCTTAAAGCCAAAGAATGACTTTGTATTCCACAATCCCTTTGGAAGTTAAGCTCCTCAGAAGGATGGCTGACTGTTACATAAATCAGATTTTACATAAATCAGTCTTAACAAAATAACGATTATAACTTTACTCTGTTTGGGGGTATGCTATCTGTTACAAAACAAACAACTTTTTCCAGCCACATGTAAAGGAAGTGCCAGCCTGTTCTCAGTGCCTCCACACTGTTTCTGGGGGATCTGATAGTTATAACACATGACACTTGCCAAGTGCACCTGAGTCCCCCAGGAAGCAGCTATAGCAATGAAAGAACATGTCAGATGATAAGTCAAAGTCAACTGTCATTGCAAACATCAGGAATGTTGCACTGGATAACTGTCACTGTTAGACACAGCAGAACCTCATCTGAAATCCTCTGTGGTGATTCAGAAAAAGAAAAATAGGAGCAGGTTTAAATATCTTGTGGGCATCATCAAAAGCATTTAACATCCTGGAAAACATGTGGAGAATACAAGGCCTGAGATCAACTCCTATGTATGAAACTCTGCCTCCAGCTTGGCAAGTATTCACCTGCTCCTAGAAGAGGACAAACATATGTTATATCCGACCCAGTTACGGGTCTCTGATGAGAATGTCGTTCAGAAATATCTAAGTGTCATTAACATATAGTCTGACCTCCTGCATAGTATAGTTTACTTATAACTCAGGTGTAATTCAACATAAAAAATAATCTAGTTTTTCCTGTATGTAAGCTGATGACTCCATGTGACTAATGCACAGCTTCCAAAATGCACTTAGTTTTCTTTTGAGGATTTAGAAGTGGGAACGTCAACATGTACTCCTACTCTGCAACATGAATGTGTTACAAAGGAATAGAGACCTTATTTCTATTTCAATTTTTCTGTCAAATTTGTTGTTTTGGATTCTCATTGTACCTTTCACCACAAGGTTAAAATATACTTGATATTTTTATTCTGGTTTTGAAAAGGCTTAATAATAGCACTTGAAATCCTGTTGATATACTGCCATAGTTTATAAGAATCTGCCTTTTTGTTTTGTTTTCACTCATTGCTTATGACGGTATTAAAGAAATACTTACTGACATTTCATTTTGGAACTATCAGAGCAAACACTGGAAGTCTCTCTCCTTGCAGTAGTGTCATTTGATTCAACTTTCGTAGTACATGTTGAAGAACTGAAGGAATCATGCAGCCAATAGGACCCTTCTCAGGATCTGTGTTTTCTAACATAGGAAGTAGTGCAATCATTGAATATCATTGCAGGCCCTCTTTATTTGGATTTTTTTAAAAAACGGATGAATTACTTTAATTACACTGAGTGTCACCTGTGTCTGGGAATAGTCTCAGGGAAATAAATGGGACTACTTGTGAACTGAGGATCTGATTTAGGTCAGGGTGAGGTGACACATCTTTATACTTACTTTGCCAGATTTAGCAGGCAATATATTTTTTGACTGATTTTTGCAAAGTTTAATAATTTGTCTCTAACTTCACCCAAAGATTGTGCAGTCTTTTTTTAAGACTGATCAACAGACAAAAAATGCCTAATAATGTGAACTCATAGTCGAGTAAAATTATCAATATAGTCAAAATAAAGATCATTCTTGTCAACAATTAAGCTTTTCTCTGCTGTTCTCTGAAACTTCCCTGATCTTGAGAGAATAAGGAAATATCAATGCCTTTGAGCTACCAGAGAATGCACTATAAAGCAAAAGCAATTTTAGTCTTTTGGATGTAAGTATCATGGACAGGATAATCAGTTTCTGACTAACTTTTTCCTCCTTGACATGAGAATATAGACTTCAAGCATCTTTTTATTTGGGCTGGTAATTTTCATCAAACAAGGAGCCAGGAATATTATACTGTGAAAAGTTACTCCATGGTTCCCATTGGTTTTCTTGCATCTTTCTTTGAATTGTCTGGTTCCCACCACTGGAAAGGAAAAAGTTTGAGACTTGACAAGTGTGATTCACTATAATAGTTACTGTATTTTAGGAAGCATATTAGTCATGGACAGAAAATAAAAATATTCATGATCTTGCACAGCCATGTTCTTGCATTCTCTGGAAAGTAATTATTCCTATGTAAGTTGAGGATGTTATTAAATCATTTTATCAGAAACTTTCTATAACTAGATGGACCAGAATTACATCACTGTATTCTCAAGGGGCACCCATGCGATTCTGTCTTTATCTAACTCTTTTCTTGAAAGTTCAGTTCTTATTTCTGTGCCTGAAACAAATGATCAGACTGTCCTGAAGACTGAAGAAATCCAGTCATATACTGAATGTATTTTATATCACTATGAGTAATTTAAAAAAAATGAATTATTATTTTCTAAAACTCTAACAAATGTCATGATAGAGTACACAGGTCCGGTTACTTACCAGTTTCATCTACTATACTATTCACTATGTTAATTCCACACAAATATTTTTTTCTTTTTCCGAGCAGACACCTGTAATGTCTATGCATAGAAATTAGACCATTAGATTAGGCTGCTGCTTCCAAGTTAAGCAGTGCTTATGCGTTAAGGTGGAGAGAAAGCTCTCGACAAATTAGGAATCCACTGCCTCTAAAAGCCTAATAGCTACCAGTTGCAAATAGAAATTCTTCCTCCTGCTTCCCTTCCTCTCCTGTTTATCAACTCTGCAAAGTTCCTGGGAGGGCTGGTTGAGCAGGTGGTGGGGAGGAATCTACATTTCAGAGGAAACACCCTCGCTATTTGCATGAACTTCATGAAAACGCCCTTCTTTTGTGCTGTTGATTAAATCGCCAGCCCAAGCAGAGCGAGGAAAGTAACAAAGCATTGCTGTTAGTATTTTACACTACATAAAAAGCAAAGAAACAATCAAAGTAATATCAAATTACACTGATAAAACAGAATTGAGAAACAGAAAATCTTATATCATGGAAAAAAAGCACAATGCCTTTTCTATAAAACCAAAGATAAAATATTTAATATAACTCTCAATACTTTAAAAAAAATATTTCAAAAGCCTAATAAAATATTGGACTATAATTTCACATAAATCTCAAGAGTTAACACACGTAGACCAAAAATCTGGAGTCCATCTGAGCCAAAAGGCACAGTCCAGAAAGACAGAAATGAAACTAAGCATTCTGCTTTTAAGGTTCTTCAACATGGAAGATGACAAATCTTCAGTGACCATGTGGAAATTTTCTACCTGCTTGGAGACTTGTGTTTTCAACTTTCTAAGCATGGAAATGATCAGAAATAAAAGAAGGCTATATAATTTTTACTGTAAGCAACACTGGTCCACAACAAAGAAAAATCTTTTTTTTAACTAGTTGCGTAGTTTGTTTTTCAGACTTTTCTTCTCATTAATTTCATGTTTCATTCCAAGGTAAAAGATTATCTATTTTGGCAAGGTATAAGAAAAGAGAATGTACAGGACTGTTACTGAGACATGTTTGCCAGACATCCAGTTGCACACTACAGAAAGAACAATTTTGCCAAGGGCAGCTCTTGCTAGCTGAAGCTCCACAAGGCCCTGTGATATCCCCTCAGGGACAAGGGAATAGAACAGAGCTGGCAGATCTTTAAGGACGCTTTCTATAGAGTGCAAGAGCTCTCAGTCCTCAGGTTTAAGAAATCAGGAAAGGAAGACAAGAAACCGGCTTGGCTGAGATGAGACTTGGTGGTCAAAGTAAAGGACAAGAAGGAAATACACTGGCAGTGGAAGCGGGGACAGGTATCCTGGGAAGAGTGCAGGGACGCTGCCTGGTTGTGCAGGGATGGCATCAGAAAGGCCAAGGTGCAGTTGGAGTTGAACTTAGGAAGGGATGTTAAGAATAATAAGAAGGACTTCTAGAAGTATGTCAGCAAGAAAAGGAAGGTCAAAAAAAGCAAAGCCCCCGTATGAGCAAGACTGACAAACTGGTAATAACGGACAAAGGGAAGGATGGGGTACTCTGCAAAATATTTGTCTCAGTCTTCACTCTTCCCACACCTCCTGAGTGGATGGACCATGAAACTGGGACATGGGGAGCAAAGTTCTTCCCACAGTAAGAGATGATCAGGTTCGTGACCACTGAGGAACCTGAATACATGTACATCTATGGGACCTGATGAGATGCATCCCAGAGTCCTGAGGGAAGTGGCTGACGTCATTGCCAAGCCACTCCCAAGTCATGGCAGTCAGGCAAAGTCCCTAGTGACTGGAAGAAGGGAAACATTGTGCCCATTTCTAAAAAGGTTAGAAAGGAGGACACTGGGAACTACCGACCTGCCAGCATCACCTCTATGCCTGGAAATATCATGGAACAGATCCTCCTAGAAGCTGTGCTAGTGCAGAAGGAGGACAGGGAGGTGATTTGAGACAGCCAGAATGCCTTCAACAAGGGCAAGTCCTGCTTTATCAACCTAGTGGCTTTCTATGATGGAGTGACTAGATCAGTGGACAAGGGAAGAG
>Ga0065711_1036578_pt1 | contig 20837 bp, 8 predicted proteins | sample Hoacrofraction12_FD_59098 | JGI IMG/M metagenome (GOLD analysis project Ga0065711, IMG submission 59098) | Hoatzin crop microbial communities from Cojedes, Venezuela - Epithelial fraction 12 v2 (version 2) | ecosystem: Host-associated > Birds > Digestive system > Esophagus > Crop | place...
AAGGGCAGCGAGGCTGGGGAGGGGTCTGGAGAACAAGTCTGCTGAGGAGCGGCTGAGGGAGCTGGGGCTGTTCAGGCTGGAGAAGAGGAGGCTGAGGGGAGACCTCCTCTTCTTCTTGAGGGGTTGGTCTCTGCTCCCCAGGAACCAGCGACAGGACAAGAGGCGATGGCCTCAAGCTGCGTCAGGGGAGGTTCAGCTTGGCGATTGGGACAAATGTCATTGCTGAGAGAGTTCAAAAACCGTCTAGATGTGTAAGGGATGATATCTCTGGGTGGATCTCTCTCTCTCTCTCTCTCTCTCTCTCTCTCTCTCTCTCTCTCTCTCTCTCTCTCTGTCTCTCTCTCTCTCTCTTTCTCTCTCGGCGCTTTTTGCCGCCTCGCCGCTGCGGTTTTGCCACCAGAGAAAGGGTCCCTCGGCGCGAGCCTCTGCTCCAGAACCCTTCACCTTCAGTAGCTTCGCCGAAAATATAAAAGTATATGTATGTATATAGGCAATGAACAAAGAGATCGACATCAGTGGCAAGGTTTCTCATCCAATATAGGCCCAATCTAAATAGTGCACTTTTAAAAAAGCCTTCACTTCGATATTGATACATCACAATCCACTGCTATTCAGATAGACAGACACGTGCAACAAAGCTGCATACAGCCTCCATGTACCCACTCCTTAGATCTAGAATACCAGGAATTTGCATATGCTTGGAATCTGTGGTATGGATGTAGTCTTTCTACAGACTCTACAGCTACCATAAAAAGTTACTTCTTGCAGCTACAGAAAGAAAACTTCTAAAGTGAAACCAGGAATTTCACAACACAGCAGAAATCTACCTGCTCCTTCCTCCAACCTATGTAGATATCACTTGTGGCATAAGACAACTGATCATGAGTAACTTGGACTAGAAATATGCTGGGAGTCAGTACAAAATGAAGAGTTTAGTTCCTTGACTATCAACGGCATCTCAAAACACTTAACTTTCCTACCTCAGTGTTCCAAAAAAAAGCAAGTTACTGTAATTAAGGAATATCTTTCCTTTCACCAGATCATCTCATTCTCTCTTCCCCTTCCATCACACTTCGCTACCACCTCCACCTTGTGTACAAGGATGCCCTCACAGCCTTGCTCAGGTTCAGACAGACTTCTGCACAATACTGAAGCAGCAGTTTCAGTATCTTTTCGGAAAGAATTTCTATTGTAGCATTACCAGTACAAGTGTTTTAAACTAGACCTTTAAAACCCAGAGATCTATTTTAAAATAATGTCTGCCTAACAATTCACTTGATGTTTTTCTACATCTACAAATGTTATCTTCCACCACCTTCCCCGAAAACAAAGAACAAAGTGAATCTGTGACGTTTGCCTTGTACTCTTAATTTTGAAACTGCTGCATTCGAGAGAGAGAAAATACTCTGAGAATCAAAACAAACAAACAAAAAAGCGATGTAACTACATTGTTGAAGAAACTGTATTTAAACTGCCACAGCTGACAAGCTCAGTCAGAGAGGCAAATTTAACATATCTCAGATTTCTACCAGTGGGCTGTTCACTTACATGGGAAAAATGATCCAGCTGCCTTTTCCAGATGGCAAAGGCAATTTGAATTTCTTATGCCACCACAGAAGGTGGAACAATGAATTTCTAAAAATCTGATTTAATATAAGAAACATTGGGATGAATTCCTGTCTATTTACTCAGTGAGACTGAGAGCAGAGTTGAAGCCCATATAGTCAGACCAAAAGTTGACCACGCTTTGGAAAAGACTTACTGCAAATAAACAGCCATTTAGTCACCAACACCTTTCTCTTGAAGGCAGGTTAACTGCTAAACTGAAGACTTGCAATGCAGATATCGAGAAACAAGTGTTTGAGGGTTAAATTCTTGTATTTTCAAAGAAGTTGTACCAATGAGAAATGCTTATTTGGATGTCCAAGTTGATGAAAAAATACCAGCCTGGCATTTATGCTTGGTATTACAAATGGGCTTATATATCATTGAAGCCAATGCTTAAAGCTATAAATTCCAAAATCGTATCAGTCACTATGCTTGTGAAAACATACAGGTTCTTTAGGCCCCAGACATTTTCTTACACCCACAGGGCAAAACACAAATGGGTTCAAACATTGCTAAGAGCAGGAAAAGAACCCTAACCAATTCCAAACCCCACAATGACAATAAAAATAGAAAAGCACTGATTAATTAAGCTGTAAAGTTTCCACCTCCAGACCTCAGGTGCAGGAATGATATAACCAATTACTATACAAAAGCAGCAATAAATAGATCAGGCAACTACCTGGAATCTCAGAAAACTCTAGAATAAGCACAATGCTGAAAATAACATTTAATTTTAATAACTTTTAAAATACTTAAGGACTAAAGCCATTGCTTTCAAAGGTCTGCTTACAGCCCCAGTTATACTGGTTTGTGTTCCTGCTATGCCTTGTAACTGCATAGTGCTGTGTGACCACAAAAATGATCAGAAGGCTGGAACACCTCTCCTGTGAGGAAAGCCTGAGAGAGTTGGGGCTGTTCAGTACTTAAAGCAGGCCTACAAGAGAGCTGGAGAGGGACTTTTTACAAGGGCATGTACTGATAGGACAAGGGGTAATGGCTTTCAACTGAAAGGTGGTAGGTTTAGATTAGATATAAAAAATAATTTTTTTATTATGGGGGTGGTGAGGCACTGGCACAGGTTGCCCAGAGAAGCTGTGGCTGCCCCCTCCCTGGCAGTGTTCAAGGCCAGGCTGGACAAGGCTTTGAGCAGCCTGGTCTAGTGGAAGGTGTCCCTGCCCATGGCAGGGGGGTTGGAACCAGATGATCTATAAGCTCCCTTCCAAATCAAACCGTTCTATGATTCTATGACCAATACATATGCTTTCTCATTTATTTATTCTTCACAATAAAGACTGAAATTTACTTGGAATTTAGATTTTACTTAGGAAAAAATCTTGCTTGATCAGTAAGATCTGTACAAGTGAAAGGATGATGCTTGGATATCACGCTAACAAGAACATGAATAATAATATCATTTAGTTGATTTATGCATTTACAGGGTTTAATATAGTAGTTGCTACTGAAGAATTTGTGACATGTAGGTTATACCTAGCACTTATGCATACGAAATATTAGTTAGTACTTGAAGTTCAAAAACCCCATAGCCTAATTCTAGACTTCCGAAGGACAGAAAACATTCTGAACTGGTTTCTTTCCCATGTCTCTATGCACTGAGTTTTTGAACTTTTATTAACAGTGAGATTCCTAAGACTATACTTCAATTAACCATGAGACTCTAATAGCATTCAGTATCTTAATGGATAATCTCTTAAGGGGCTTGATGCTCCTAGAAAGCTGTGGCAGGGATCCAAAGAGTTAATCAATAAATTCCATAACATACCATATGCCTAACATATCTTATGGCAAGAAAATGCACACAATGTCTTTATTCTTCACAGAATCATCTTTATATTCTAGTTAGAAGGTGTCCAATATATGAATGAAATGGTAGAAAAAATATTTTTTTTTCTTATTTGTTTTGGACTTCGTGCTCTGCCAAGCATTCTTTTGTATTATGACCATGATAAGCAGTAAACTCTTCCAAGGGAATCTACACAACCAGACAGTAAAGATGGCCCCTGCAATCACACCAATCCTGTTAACTGCTGTAATACTCTGCTGACATATCTAGTCCTCTTGCGGCACGAGAAAAATAGCAAATGGTATTCACAGCTAGCTATACCTTCCAGAAGTACACACCGCTCTATCTACCAAAATGTACCTGCCAGAAATAAGTAATAAAAAAAGAGAAGCCTTTATGCGTCATGTTTAGAGCTTTCCAACAGTTGCTAAAAGAGGATTTTAGAACTTCATAGAGAGGTAACAGTTACCTCTCTGTGACTTTTAATAGCTGCAATTCTTTCCACTGACTTCAGTGAGCTTCATGGAGCAACAGAAAGGCAACTGCTGTCTAAGGAGAGCTTACCTTGGTCAGTGCAGCACTCCAGCAGTTTTAATGCACACTTAAATCTTACTGAATTCAATGCGAATTCTACACTTCTATACTATCTCCATTACTTTGCACCAAAATATCTTTCAACAGTGCTTAGAGCACCATGAGTAGTATCTGTCACTTGTTCTTATATTCTCTCAGTAGGGGGAAAAGAACATGCAGGTCAATTGTTACCCACCTACATGTGCACAGATTTGTTGTCAAATGTCAAGATGATGGACACCTTTCATTTGAAGCAAAAAGTGAGCAGATTTGTTAAGGTCCTTAGTTTCTTTCTAGAGATCACTCAGATGTATGATTTGTTTGACCAAACATGGCTGTCTGCAGTGTAAATCTAAGTAATTTACTCATTTCTCTTCATAATAAATGGCAGCACAATTCCTCACTCTAAATGTGTATATCTGTATCTGTAATGGGCTGGACACTCTGAAAGTGTCTCCTTCTCTCCAGTGGCTATAAAGTGAGCTGTTGTGACCAGCCTTGATGTGAACATCTGACAGGCAATAATTTTACACCAGGGCAGACAAATCCTACCCTTCCTGCCAGGAAAGGATCCTTCAGTCTCCCAATTCTCTTGTCAAGTGCAGGCATGTGTCTTCAAACAGCAGAGGCTACAAGCACTGAGGAAGACATCTCTCTACCTCACAGCATCATGGCGGCCTCATTGAGATTTAACTGCTGCCACCCATTCTTCCCTTATGGGCTGGCCTCATTCCAGATGGTACTAAAGTTGTGTCTGGAAAAGAACAAACTGAACCAGTGACATGTTAAGCCACTTAAAATGTGGAATCTGATTATATATTGCCTTGAGTGGGAACCAAAGTCTCTGGACACACAGAAGCATGAACCAAAATCCCAGAGTTTTATAGACTAGTGGATAGTTGGTATTGAAAACAGAGGCAGAGCCTGAGGAGACACAGGGAGGCTGCAGAACTAATCTTTTTCTTCAGTAAAATGAGTCTCCTCCATATTGTTTTCTAACTACATAATACCACAAAATGCACAAGTTTGTAGATGCTTCTTTGTAAATTTTAATTGTGCACACCCTGAGCTGTTTTTATGCGACCTTGGTGTGTGTTTTCAGAATACAATGGGAGTATGTTTGACATCTCTGTAATGGTTTTCTGCTGAGAATGGTTTTGCCCATTCACAAGGAAATACCATTCAATAACCTTCTTGTGTCAGCACAGTCAGAATTAATCATGTCCTCCATTACACAGGGGAGAATTTTCCATATCCCACAGGAACATGCTGCAGCCTTGGTAGATAACCTCTCCCTGAGCTACTGATTGTTTTGACAAGTAGGGTCAGAGTGTGTACCACAATTACCCTGAATTTCCGAACAGCTACAGTGTATGCTGGGTTGAGGTATAGTAGCAGCATCTGAATGACTGGAACCATTTACTATATTATCTGGAAACAGATATTCTAGTGGGAATGAAACAATACACAGTTGATAGATTCCTGACTTTAGATTCCTGACTTTTCCTACAATCACAATAAGCAATGCCATTGGAGCTGGATTTCTCTGTAACTAATAGGGATCGAAAAAAATAGTTTAGCATTACTTAGCAAGCAGCTTTAATCTATCGAGTCATCTGCCCTCCATCCCCTTGTTGTAGGAAGGCATCACAACTGTGAATTCATTTTAGTGTTACTTCTCTCTCTTTGCAACCATAAAGCAGAGTAGTATCATTCCCGTTTTGTAACTAGAGCACAGAGCTACGGCACAGACTGAGGAATACACATAGTCTTTTTGGTGCGAAGAATGCTTGGGGACAAACAAGAAAATGATCCCCAGTTTTGTACATCTCTGTGGTCTAGAATCCCCATTCATTCATTTTCACAGCTACATGCAGAACATCTGGCCACAGAGATCTGAACAGGAAAAGCAAAGACTATCATTCTGCTCCGCCTAGCAACCAGTATCAACAAGCACATTTTATCATCTTCTCTCTTGCGCTCATATCAATAATGCCAGAGAAATTATTACCCTGTAATTTTCATCTATATCATAAGAACAGTTCTGTACTTCAGCAGAAATGAAGTGCCTTGCACTACCTGTTTTCTAGATATGATTGCACATCTGGGGCATATACATTAGTTCAACAAAAAGTCTGAGACCAAACAGACCAGTATTTTATTGACTTACATCGGTACTGGTGCAGATACATATTACGGAAGAAAACCACTACAGTCAGTTCAAATTGCTGGATAATACACTGGTCTGCTAGTCTTCTGAACACAAAACTAAGTGGAAATCATTTTAAACTCAATGAATGCATGTTTTTAGAGGTAGGGTATGGATTACTGAGATTTTGACAGTATTTCAGAGCAAGGAAAGACTGCTGCAAATTGACTGAGTGGAATCAAAGTACTCCCTGGTTCACAATTTAACAAAAACTAGCACCTAACTGCATCCATTTGTACAACTGAAGCACAAACCCAGCAAATGTAGGTGTTACTGCTTTCCTGGGAATTCATAGGTTTTTCATTTGGCAAAGCTTCACAATGTGGCTTCTTGCAGAACTAGAAACTGGGGCAGAAATTGGACTTCTCTATTCTTAAAACACAACAGAAACAAACAGGAAATTAGATTTCCAAGCAAATCTGTCTTGGTAGGGTTGTTGTCAAAGTTGATCCAGGAAAAAGAGATCAGAAATAATCGCTCTGGATCCAACATTTAAGAGTGATAACAAAGCAAACAGAAATGTGCACGAATACACACAGAAACACATTCAAACTAACTTCCTGAGGATCCACATAGATGCAAAGTCTTTGCTGATTCCTCTTGTGAATGCAACAGAGATTGACAAAGTGATAAATAACGATTCATCTGTCAGCACAATACACACAGCACTTCTGTAAATTTAGATGATTTAACAAAGTGTGATTGAATACGGCAATATGCAAGGTCATACATGTAGAAACAAAATATGGAAGTATCAACAGATTAGGGAGATTGTACTGTGACAAAACAATGGCCCTGAAAGGGACTGCCTGCATGAGCTCTCAGGGCTTTTGTGACCACAGACTATAAACAGTTGTGTAGTGAGGAAGAAGTGTGAAGATCTGGGAAAAAAATGCCTTAAAGTAAGAGAAGAGCTCAATATGTTTGATCTGTCATAAATGGGGATCAAGAGATGATATGCTTACTTATGAAAAGGCATTACACTAACAACTAAAGAACTCTGTAAGTGAGCACAGAAACACATAAAAATGTATAGCAAATGTCTTGAAGTAAGTGGGAGATAAACAGGGAGTACATTTTAAAAGCAAGCTAACTATCAGAACAAACTACCAAAGGAGATGGTAAATTTTCAGTCATTTAATAACTTTGTACCGGGACTGGATGCTCTCCTAGAAGGTTTGCCTTAGCCAGATATGATTTCTCACCCTTCAGTGAGGAACAGATCGATGAAATGGTCCCTCTGCTTTTCCCTTCTGTGAATCAAGGGCAGTTGTAAAATGCGGATTATCTTCATGGGAGAAATGCTGTAGGCCAGCACCCACTCTTTTCTGAGCTAACACCCATACATATAGACAGAAATCTATCACCATGTATAAAATAGCAACTGCAATAAGTCATCCATGTGACCTGACCAGTCAAGTATGTGCAGGTAGCAGATGCATATACAAAATGTTGTGGAGTTTAAGATACATTAATTCACAATGAAGTTCATGTAAACTGTGTGAACATGTTGCAGAAAGCATTTCATAATTACATCCATTCATAATGGCTATTGGTACTACTTTTGTTAAATTCTTTAAAAAATAACAACAATGTTAGCCAAAACTGCATACGTGCTGTGTACACATTAGCCATCAGGTACCTAACTTCAAAGTGTACTTCAGGCTACAGTCACTTGTGTCTGCCTCAAGTATCAGCTAGTCACCGACAGTCTGAACTCCTCCCAGACAGTTAAAATATGTGTCTTTCATCCTTTTGCTTTCTTTGCATAACTGACTTGTTAAGACTGCTCAGCTCTGGCTGTTGAAAGCAAGTCCTGTACTAGCTAAACTTCTGTGTTTGTTTTCCTGCTTTGAAAAAGCAAACTGTGTCTCACAGAGCCCCTGTTTCTACTGCTGTTAATAACCAGTGACTTGCACGGTTCCAGAGGTATTATTGCCCAGTGTGTCATGCATTTAGCTAACAATATGTCAATTCAAATTACAACTGCTCCGAGGAAAGCGCCTAAAAATAGAGGCCTTCCAGGTGGCTCAGCAGACGGATCCATCTGCCATACATGGTAGAACAAGTTAGCCTTTTCAGACCATGCTTTTAGAGTAAAAATATCCCATTAAATTATGGCAGGAGTCGCTGCCGGTCTTAGACCAGATGAGGAATAAGCAAGTACCCAACTGCATCTTAGGTGATGAAGCTTCAGTGTTGGTTACAGGTAATTGGCAGAAGAGCAAACACTTTGCCAGACAAAATGCAGGAATCCAGAGGAGTGTAGCTGGCAACACTTTAAGACATCCCTTATCCCCTGGTCGCAACTTCAGATCCAGTCAGGACATGGCATTGGTGGCAGGTTTCTGTGTTTGAACGACTGGACAGTGGCTGTGCCCCTGTGGAATCTCGAGCCAAGGCCTCGTGGAGGAACGAACACCTTCCCCTCCCACCTGCCCTGCAGCAGATACTTCTGATGGAATCCATGGCTGCTGGACAAAACCAAGAGGTGAATTCAGAACCAAACTACAGTCCCAGAAAACTGGAGTCTTTTGTTTATACTGATGTATTAATTCTCTTGCACTTGCTGCTGTCTCCTCCAGAGCTGGGTCGAGCATATGTATAGTTGGGAGAGATTTATGTTGCTATACCTTGACTTGTACCTGCTCTGCGGGATAAATAGGGCCCGTCAGTTTACTCTGTTGTTAGACCTGTTATGTTCTCTACCATCTGTTCTTTTTTGAAAGTGTGGCAGGTAAGCATGGATTTGGTTAGGCAATAGCAATGTCTATCATGACATACATACACACACAAAGATACCATTCACAACATGGAGGAAGATTCCACCACCTTTCTCCATCACCCAGCAGGAAGAATCATTCCTACCGAAACCTAATTCAAAGGGACTTTGAGACACTGCCGTTACTCCCTTGAATTTCCTGTTAGACTCCTGTCTTCCTTTTTTAATCCTAGCACCTGCCACTTACATGACACCCTGCAGGAATATTTTTCACTGGCCACAGTAATGACTGACAGGGCAAACTGGTCAATGTATCCTACTCTGTATGTCATAAGCCAAGGCTTTCCTAGACTCACAGTGAGAAGCACACTTGACTTTACACAAGAACTTCAACGTCATCTTCAAATGCTTCCACGTTCAACCTCTGATAAGGAATGAAACAACTCTAACTGCTGGGATTTGTCTGAGAATATTAAGCCCAAAGAAGGAAATATGGGGTGCAATATCAAACGAGGTACGTGCCATTGCCTGACTATTAAGATACTTCTAAACTTGTGCATGCAAAATCAGTCACAGTGCTAATACCACCTACAGAGGCCACTGTACTGACAGCTACAGGAAACTAGCAACTTGACAGGAGAACAGCCAGTGACAGTAATAGCCCTACTCAGGACCACCCTCCTTCTGCTGAATGCTTCAAGAGTTTGTATAAAAAGTGTTAGGATCACCAGCTTATGACTGACTGGCTCCTCACAGAGTGGTGAAGGGGAAGAGGTACTACTCTTTATACAAGGTGATTTTTTGAAAAAGATTTCTCTTACTAATTGAGCTGACTAAATTGAAATGGTACAGCATCATTTAGTGGCTTTAAAACAAAATCGTATCACTGTTTCTGAAAGAAATGCTCTAGCTCATCTACAAGCTGCAGTAAGAAGCACTGGATTAAATTCCACAGCTTATGGTATACAAGTCAGGCTACATGTTCCCAACGGAGTCTCTGATTCTCAAGAAACTGTATCCTGAACTGTACTGTAGCATTGCTTAGTGCAGTGCACAGGTGTGTTATATCGATTCGTATACTGCTTTCCCCACTACATCTGACTGTCATCCAGCCACATGCTAAGCTATGTGACCACCTGAAGTTTGCTCTTTTCCCTCCTTTTTCCTTGAGGTCTGAATTCTGTGGTGTATGAATAAAAGACCTGACCAATAACAGCTTCTTCGTACAGCAAGGAGATTCAAACTAAATTGCTCATCTGATAGCATCCACAAAATATCTCAACAGAACTGTAAAAATAAAATGTGTCCTTTCAGTGTGCAAAAGGAGGAAGAAAAATGAATATTGAACAGTCACAGATCCAACCAGACACAGCTCCTGTCTGTCCCTGGGCCAAATTTATGATTACTTTTTCTATTTTATCAAGTTTCAAGCAACACACTTCAAAGTTAGCAAGAACAATTCTGAAGTTAACATGAGTGTAATGGAATTTGTAAACTCTCATATAAGACAAGTCATCAGATGGAACCTGAATTCGCTGACTTGTTCTTTTTAATCACCAATGACTTGCCAGTGTCTTCTGGATCTTCACACTGTTTCAGAGAGCATTTTGAAGCACATAGATAGAGAAGTATTTTGCCTTCTATTTATTTGACTTTAACTCCTTTTTTGGATGTTTCTTTCTTGACTGTTCTTCTATACCCTTGCAATCACACTTCAATAATAATATGTATCATGATCCCTCTGGCACGTGACCCAGATTAAGCTTTAGAGGCTATAATGTATGCCGAGGTCCTCAGCTCTTAGTGTCACATAATTAACATATACTCCCAACTTTCTTGTAAAAAAAAAGTTTTATTTCTAGCCCTTATACTTGCAAACTAGAGCTTTGGAAAACACTATGTGCACACTATGAGTGTCTAAGCCTACTGCCATCCTAGAAGAAAAAAGGTGATGAGCTGGCTCATGAGCTAATGCTGACATTAAAAATTGTCCATCAGTGTCTATAAAATGCAAGCAAGATAGCCTTAATGGAGTAATGGGGTAGCTGCTTGCTGGTGCTAATTACATATGAACTTACAGCAAGCCTGAGTGTTTTCGTCTCTTTGTTACTTCATAACTAAAGTATCCTGTAGTGTTCATGAAATAAACAAACACATTTTTCTGCTCAGACATTAAAAATTGCATAGTTCATCACAACAGTACACCCTTAACTCTCCCTTATCAATTTTTGATTATAAATTTTTCAGATAGATTGTTAAGGAGAAAACATTTACATATTTATGAGCAGATGACAGAACTCTTAAAAACTGGTCAAAGATACTGTGTCTTGAAAAGATTGCTTTATATGTGCTTAAATGAGAGAAAATTCCTGACAGTTCAAGTTCATGAGCTTGCATATGAGGCTGATCAGTTAGCATTACAAACGTAAGCAGCCATTATTCTTGTATTTCCTGTTACAGCAATACGGAGTTACATTTATATTTCATATTACAGGCAAAGACACCCTGTATGCTGAATCAGGTCAATGTTGCCTGTTGTATGCATTTCTTACCTAATTTCTTCTTTGGCCCACAGGTATAGGCTGGGGGGATGGTTACCTAAAACGTTGCTGGCGCATGATGTGCAACGATCAGATTAGCTAGTGCCTACGGTGTGATAAGCAGTATAAACCAGTTAGAACGCAAAAGAATCTCTTACGATCTGTAGAAAACTGCCATCTGTTGGGTACTTTTGCCCCATCCTACTGCCCATGCTGAACGCTGCAAGCAGTGTCTCCCCATGCCTGGCACAACTAGTTGGCCCTCTGATTCTGAAGGTTATTCTCACAAACTTACAACCATTTTAAGGCAAGATCAAAACCTGAGTTTAAAGCATATGACAGTGTGATCCTAATGGTTGTCTCCTGGCATATTTCACGTAGCTGAGGATTTACCCAGTTTTGTCTGTTTGCATTTTTACAACAGGGAATAATGTGGAAATCCTTCTTCACAGAAACAACCCTGTGAAAAAAGTTGTATGAGATGACCTAAATTCAGACCTAAATATTTGAAAATTGAGTGGCACTTCATGGTATATATTAAATACTGATGAGTGGTGCCTGGGCTTAAGTGATTTAGAAAATCTAGAAAAGGTCACTTAGCAATTAAATAACCAACAAAAGTTGTTTCAGGACATGTGTTCTTGCTTCTTGAAGGCTTATTATTAAAGCAGGTAAGAGACAGAGGACAAACGTATGCATGCTGGTGGAATGAATAATGCCTGTGCATGTGTGCAAAATCTGCAAAATTCTAGTTCCCCAGCTGCTGTATATGATATGCTGAGAGTTTCTTTTAGTTTGGATTGTCTGAATTTTTTAAAGAATGAGTAAAGGGGTTTTATTCATCCTTTTTAAAAGGATGACTAAAATAGCTCTATTCCAAAACTGTAATATTGATAAAGATTGGTGGCTGCATTTTATGCCTGAAATTATTCCCTGCATATTATGCATGGCTAATAAAGCATATATTTCTGTATGGTTTCTATTATTCAAAGAAGCAACTAGAAAAGCATGATTTTGATCTAAGAAAAGTATTATATAGCAGAAGGGCAGACATAGACGTGCAAATTAAAGATTTGTTTCGCTAGAGTCCAGTCTCCAACAGCAGCCAGCAGGCAGCTCCATGATGCTGTTCATAGGGTGTCCTGACTCATGCTTCCTCTGAGAAGGACGGAGACCACATGAGTATGTTTAGTGTACCGGGCTGCATTCTTTCAGCTGTGTTTTTACCCTCACATTTTTATTTATATTCACCCCATCCAAAGCTGCATTAAGTTGCAAGTCTTCCTTGTCAGCCTCTTGATCTTAGCCAAGCTTGCCCTCCACAACACCAGGAAGTGACTGTGAAACCTCTCTCAGCACCCACCATCTCGCTGGATACCTTGCGGGAGCAGTGGGCACTGCTGGGAGTGTTTTGCTCAGCATCCCCAACTGTTTTCTTGTCCCTGTATTTTTCACTCCTTAACCCTCACAACTTTCTCTTTTGTTCATTTGTTGTCCCCTCAACTCATTTGTGTTTCTACTTCTTCCTGGTCTTTGTGTTCTGTATCTCACTCCCTGCTGTTTGGAGGGAAGCAGTGAGAAAGAAGGTGCTTACTTTCATTAGCAAAAGGCCGCTGACTATACTTGAGGGAGGGAATCATGAGAAGAGTAAATAATAGTGGATCTCTGGGCAAAAATATAAGAACAGGAAAATCCTATAAAAAACACTTCCCTGCTATACTCTCAAAGCTTCTAGCAGGTTATGGTTCAAGGACTTTCTGGTTGTAAGGGCCATCTCTATGTTTAACAGCCCGTCACAAATATTTTTCTCTTGCCTAATTTTTTTCTGTTCTCTAATTACTTTTCAAACCCATGTAAATTTTGGCATCCACAACACCCTATGGCAAAGAGGCCCACAGATGAATTGCGTGCTGCTGTACAGTCAGGTAGGTGTTCTGTATTTTTATACATTTTTCTTAAAAAGAATAAAACCTTTAAACATATGAAATAATATATTTTTCTTTGTTTTACAAGAAACTCTCAGATTAATGCAGCCTACGCTTCTTAGCTTTTCAAAACCTTAAGAAACATCAGTCTTACAAAACTTAACCTGTTGGAGAAGAAAAGCTACAGATTGCATCACCTTGCTATGCTGCTTTGAATGTAAATGAAAAGCCTAGACAGATTTAAAGATTCATTTATTCTAAATATGGAGAGTGCTTAGCTTTACTTGCAAGCATATGAGCACTTTCACCAAAAAGCAAAGTTAAGTATTCTTTGCGTGCACTGTCCAATAATACCTTTAAAATTGCCAAACACTCTCAAATTGCTTCTATGTTAATATTTTAAGTATGATGGCTTTTACTCCACTAGTGAGATATCTACAAGTGGAAAGGACAGCACTCACGATGATATAAGCAGGGTTATCTTGCCCAGCAGCTTCTATATAGCATTAAACTATCCTTAGTACATACAGCTAGACTGGACCTTCGTGGTCAGAAGTACAAATCCTAAAATGACTTTTAGGCTGTTAATACCAAGACAAATAGGCAAATTCCACCATCATGCCAGGAAGCTTCATTCTGTTTTGAAGGTAATTTAATGCAGTAGCCTTTATGATACCTCACTTCTAACAGGTTTGCTCAACCATCCAGGGACCATGAAGAAATCCAAGGTGAAGCATATGTGGAAATCACACCAAAATTGTCTTTTTTGGGGAAGAAATGCCAGAACAGTAGAAAGCTTAGGTGATCTGTAGATTCTCTACAGTAGTGGCTTTCAATCAGAGTCACACTACACAAAGGATATGAATACCGAACAGACTCTGAGGCACTGGAAATGTTAGCACAATATAAAATCATTCCCTCCCAGTCCCTTACCCTTCAAGTTAAAATATTCTCTGTCAGCCTCTTAAAGCCCAGACACGAACCAATTGTTTGACATTAGCACTGTCGTAACTGAGAGAGTTTTACACCTATCTTTATAATAAATGTACTGGAGCCATGAAAATGTTATTTGGAACGAGGCTGTTTTTGAAAAACACTGCTTTGCAGCATGTGAGGAAAAAAACCAGCTTGAGAATGATCTCCAAGCTTCCATTCTGACCCTAAGACTCACTTCTGTTCAGATAGCAGAAATGTCTCTTAAAAATAACATTTTTCTTGATTAATGTGAGAGCTTATGTCAAATGACATCTGAGTTTTCCACTGACATCCAGCCGTTGTTAAATGTTAGCAAATACCCTATCTCTGGAATGCTAAGATAGGAAAACAAAGTATCTTCTATCACAAATGGCATTCCATCTATCACACTCGATTTTTTTGCTGAGAATAACAACTAAGATTGTGTTTATTTGCGTCCCTGTCCAGGTCTTGGGTAACAACAACAAATAAGACTGCGAGAGGCTCTCATTCTTACCTCATGTCAAACAGTATCAAGAAGACATCAGCTGAAGCTCGCAAAACTGTTCTGCTGTGAATTTGCTGGGTGATCACAATCATGCAGGTTCTGCAAAGAATGACAACAGATATCTCTCAGTTTTCATGCAGCAACTAAATTAGACTAAACTAAGCATCTGCCTAGTGTATTAAAATTAACGAAAACATAACTTACGACTAAGAAGAAGATATTCCATGTTTATGAAATGGTGATACTACATTTGGCTCTACAAAAACATAGGAAAACAAAACCAGTTCTTGTCCAAGAGGTACTAAAGCAGGCTCAGAAACGAAAATAGGTAATTATAAAACTATACCTTGAAGAAACATCCAAAGCTTAATCATGCTTGCCTATTTGACAAATGTCCCCAGTGAAATCAAGGACAATGAAGGAGAGTTATGTTTGGCCACCTGTATCATATGAGAGCATGAGAGACTGATATTTGCACTTATTCCAACTTAACAAATTAATTTCTTATGACATACAGAAAGATATCACTGAAGAACAGGGAGGTATCATATGCCTGATACTGATTCAGAAAAGATAATTCATAGAATATTCCCTTATGTTGAATGCCTTTGAGTCAGTCAAATGCTGAGAGACTGTAATTCTGTCTCAGTCTACTATTATCAGTGAGATTTCATCAATGTAGGCTAAATGGAACCTGACCCAAAGAGCTGACAGGAAAAAATAATGAATCTCACGTATTCTAATTAACAAGAAAACAATAATGTACATTACAGTATGGCATAATTTCTACACCGCACCACATGCAATCCAATACCAAAGCAGAAGTCTTTGAGGGCTGAAGAAGGAACAGGTCTTTCATTTTTCTTCTAGGTTATCAGAGCAAACAAAGATTTCCTGTGTAACACTGCGTGCTTCTGATCAATGTTCTTCTTCTCCACGATTCTGTAATCTTTGGTGAGATGGGAATGTCTCCAGTATCTAATATTACATAATTAGGGGAAACTACAATCACTTGATATCCCATTTCCTGGCTTAGAGACTCCTGACATAGAATATAACTAACTCTCATGGAAGTTACTTGTAGCTTCTGCAGGAGATTAAGACATCCATTTTACATGTGGTAAATATGGGTAACTACATTAACCTTAAGCTGAAGGAGAACATTTTGTTATGTAAGCACATCCCTGCTCCTATAATGCTATTCATACTAATACAAAACACAGGGAAGATTAAGCAAGTAAGTTAAATTTATTAGCATTCTGCTACCTGCTTCCTAAACAGTGGGGGGATTCAGGGCGCGAGAGGCTCCATCTCGGATGGTGCATATTCCAAGTTATACGTCAGAGAGACAGCTGAACATGGCAAGGTGGGTTTAAATGTACCACATAGTATACTTTTTACTGGAACGCTTACCCACTGTTTACCTGCATGTCAAAATCTCATGTCATTAACAGCTAGAAAAGTTTTTTCTCTACTTTAAATGGCTGTATATTTGGATCAGGATGGTTTGAGTCTAGGACCTATCCATCATTAAACTCTAACTGATTCTAACATGAGTTGTTCCAGCTGAACTATTCTATTCTGGCACGGAGAAAGCGGCACAGACATATTACACTAGCCAGACATATTGAGAGTCCTCTATCCACCTGCTCCAATTAGTCCTAGGTTGAACACATGATAATCCAGTAGACTAGAAAGAGAATTCAGAATTAAGGTGGGTGGTGGGACAGGATATCCTGCTCTGAGAATGCACAAAAGTTTAATTTATATTTTCTTCCTTCTCTATGCACACGTAACTCTCACTGACATCAGCTTTGGGGGTGAGACTTAAAGAGAAAATCAAAGAGGTATTTTCCCCTACAAGCTCACTGCAAGAACTGCTAAAACCAGTCAAATGCAGGCAGAGAGGAAAAAAAAAAACTATTTTTTTCTTTACAAAAATCTCTTAATGGTCTGGTATTCCTTTGGGCAGAACAAACTTTGCCAGTTGTGTGCAAGTCAAAATTCTCTTCCATTATTGCTGCATTTATAGCAGTACATACAGGCTTACACTAGGAAACATACAGAGTTAAACACCGCAAGAGTTAAAAAAACAGAGATAATTACAGCTCCTGTCCACATCCAAGACTGTCAGGAATTAACTTTACAATAACTACTCTAAGTCCAGACTCTTCTCTTCCTGCTAGGGTCACTGTTTAACCAGTGGTTAAATGAAAAACACAGTTGATTGGGATGGAAAATCTTGGCAATGGCGAGGACTAATTCTCCTTCCACAATCCTCATCAAATAAGTGGCATACCACAAATTGCTTATCTCCAATCTGCAATTCTCCCCTCCACCCATCTGTAAATTTGAATTAATTGACGCCCTTATGTTTTCAAGGTCATGGAAAATGAAAGACACTCAGCAAACTGGATGCACTGACAGCGAAGGGTGTTTGTGGGTGGGGGTTTTTTATATAAATGCAAAATCTGTGAGGCAGAAGCTCCTTCATCTGTGACACGAGCCTTGAAGTTAGAAAACTTGAAAGGAAATCAAGGGAATGCAAATAAATTATGCTTTGAATAAATGTGACCTTCCCTAGAAAAAGTCTAAGGCTTTATGTCTCAAAACACACAAGGCCAAAGACACCATTAAGTCAGGGGTCTTCAAGCAAATTCAGTTACACTGTCTTATGTTTGCCCCTGCTGACTATGGCCAAGCTCTACTTTCTATCAACACCGGCTGTTTACAGAAGAACGGGCACAGGGCTCTTCTCCTTGTTGCATACCAACCACACACACCTCATGCAGATAGATTATTTTGACGTCTACATCTACTTATTTAAAGCTTCTGACTCAATTTGAAACACTCCAGCAAATCCCATGGCAGTGACAATTAAGAAACACAAACCACAGAACCACATGGCTACATTTTTTGTCACATAGCTAAGTGTGCGCGTCAACATACGCTACTGTATCAGCTTTCACAGCTTCCTAGTAAATCTCCAGCATCCTCACAAATAATATAATTTAGGGAGTAAGATGAAGGTGTCATTTAGGTATACAACCTAAGGTTAGGAATGTCTCCGCTAGATAAACAGACACAATATATGATCTTATGGAATCAATTTCTGGAGACACACTAAAACTGAGTAATTTCTGAAAAAAAGGGATAATTGAAAACTTCACTGGAGAAAATGTTTTGATTTTGGAAAATGAGAAGGATCAGCTGCTTAAAACTCTGGAAGACTCTGAGCCGGAAGGACCTTTTAATTCTTGTGGTGCTTAAATGGTGGGTTCTCAATCCAATCTTAATCTTGATATGGCCATTGAAGAGAAAAGAGAGACAACAAAGTATATCTGCAAATTACAATTTGAGTCTGATGCCTAATGGAAGTCATCAGACTTCACTCCTACTTTACAACCGTACCCAAAGTACATTCAGTCAGAAATGCACTGATTTGGTTTCTTTTTTTTGCTTAAAAATGTAAAACTCATTGCAAGGGGTAGATCTGGGCAAGGAAAAAAGTGAAACAGGATAAAACTGATGAGCAAAATTCAGTGACTGCTGTTCACAACAGCTGGGGAACGAGGTCTTCAAATAGGTATGTGAATGTCTGACACTCCTCAGGACAGCAGAGGCCATCATACACCAAATGGTCCTTGGCTTCAAATTTCTGTGCAAGAAAACTCTTAAGTCCTCGCAATGCTGACATATGTTGACAGAACAGGATGAAGATATTTTTGTGATGGGTATGGAACTGCTATGCAATAATCAAATACTGAGATGCTGCAATTTCATTAGCACTGAGAGATCTGGGCAGGGAGGCTGCCGACTGTCAGATCACATTCAGATGAAAGGGTACAATTAACTGTGTGTAACGTAGATTAATGGAATGAATCTGATAGTTACTGAGGAAGTCTCACAACTTCTAACAAAGCAACTATAGCAGAAGGTAATGCTGTTTATCATAAAAATCAAAGCAATAAATCAAGTGTTCCAAATAGAACATTTTCATTACCTTGTTACTTATGCCACTGCGAGTAATCCTATTTATCCCTTTAACACAGCAGGGTAGAAGCAGATGGTTAAGTTGTCAGTACCACAGGGAAACCTCCAGATTTCTAAGATGTACATTTGGTTTCTTATTTTATCCATTTCATGCATCTGGGAGTCTCTATTTTGTTAGTACATTATTTGTTCAACTTGTGTAATTTACTCCAGTCCATCTCTTGCACTTGTGGCAAACCTACACACATATTTGACAATAAAGTTATGGTAACAGGATTTTATTATTGTGGTTATTACCACCATTATTATTACAAATCAATAATGTACATGGCTCAGCAAAATGCCTATTACCAAAATCAACTGTTCTAACAATTATCAGCACATTAACAAATCCGTATTGTGCAGGCACAGAATGGATCTCTCTTCCTGCATGGATCTCTCTGCTTCTGGCACAGTTCCTCTAACTTACTAACAGGACTATGTACTTTTGCAGCGAGATAATTAACTTTTGCCACAGCATTCTGCAAAGTCTCAAGCAAATCTGAAGTACACCACAATGATAAACCCTCGGCACTTACATGGGATTTGCTACCTCATCTCTGATGAAACACATTTTAGTCTGTCAGGCTCACCTGCCAGTCTCCTTCTACATTCTATTCTGCAATTTTAAAAAAATGGCAACCTCTGTAGCCTGCTACAAAAAACCCTTTTAACCATCTTCCAACACGTCTGCTCTCTGAATATAGAACTAATCATGCAATTCCCCAAAGAAATTAGAATCAGCAAGAGTTTGTGTATCAGCCTTAATGCAATGCCCATTTCTCTTGGTTCAAATCTTACTTTATACCCATGCAAAAGCATAACACATTCATGTCCAAAAACTAAAAGCAAACTAGTAGACTCTAGTCAAGCAAAAAAACTATGATCAGAAAATTAAAAGGGTGCTAAAATCGTGTTTAAGGTTCTACATCCAAACCAAACATGTTCATGATTGGTATGTCTAGGTAAGATTCGCATGAGATATGCCCAGTCACGGTCCAGCTGCCCTGGCTGAGCTTCAGGTCTAATAAACTGCAGGTACTGTACACACTACTGGCATGCCCTAACAAGGCTGTGAAGGAAAGAATTTGTACAGCATTTTACACAGTCACTGGCTTTATGTTCCCCTAACAGCTCCTTCTTTTCATGTGCCGTTTCAATAATACATTATTTTTAAAGGATTTGATGGGAGTATCTGATGCTCTTGGTTTACTTCTGTCTCTTTTGATACCACATTTTGAAATGTTTGTTCTGGTAGAAGATTGAGCTTTTGTTTTCCTCCTACAGAAGTCTTTAGCATGTCTGTCAGAAATCACTCTTGGAAACTAGACACTAGAAGATGCTGCAAACAACTTTCCACAGAATTTCAGCTGAATTAGGGGGAAAATAGATTCAATATATGTACTTGTACTGTCTTTCTCTGAGAATAATACTTCTGTAGTATCCAAGAAAATCCCAAGTCTATAGGCCAATTCTGAATGTTTGACAAGGGCAATTTGAAAAATCCTCCTGGGGAAGCAGTAATTAGAGAAGGCAACTGGCAGCTAGGAGGCCCACGCTGTATTCCCTGTTTCATTACTGATTTTTCTGGATGACCTTGTCAAGTCATTTAATGCCTTTCTGCCCGTGTTTCCCTATCTCCAAAATGTTCAGATAAACACATTCTTTTTGAAAACACTCTAAAATTGTTTATTATGGAAATAGTTCCTCAGACGTTAATCTGCCTCTTGGGGTGTAACATCAGATGAAAACCACAATAGCCATATGACATAAATGTCAATCAAGTATTTTCTAACAGATGAAACCATTGCAGTTTAAGTAATAGGTTAACCCTGTACCTGAAGTTTTTCTTTATTTCAGACAAGACAGTAGTTACTTGTTCCATTTTAGCCTTATTCATATTAGCCATGCCAGCAAGATAAGCAAACCATGAAGGCAACAAAAAGCAAAAAAAAAAAAAAAAAG
>Ga0065711_1036579_pt1 | contig 20837 bp, 9 predicted proteins | sample Hoacrofraction12_FD_59098 | JGI IMG/M metagenome (GOLD analysis project Ga0065711, IMG submission 59098) | Hoatzin crop microbial communities from Cojedes, Venezuela - Epithelial fraction 12 v2 (version 2) | ecosystem: Host-associated > Birds > Digestive system > Esophagus > Crop | place...
GGGGGGGGGGGATTCCCTGCCATGGCGGGGTTACTGGTTGGTTCCTGCCTGGGGGAAGAGCACCCGCTGCCGGGCATCTGGTGGTGGGAGCTCACGAAAGGCACGGTGCTCTCTGTGCTGTCCCTGGCTCAACTTGAGTTTCACAGCAGGTTTTGATAAGCTCTTGTGACCTCGTAGTTGCCAAGCGTTGCTTTCATATATGCCTGGCAGGGTACAGAAGACTTGCATGGAGAAGGTAAACCGTGTATAATACTTGGGATTCTTGTGTTTTTGAGGTCAGTAAGTTTGATGCAGGACAGGATAGCTACCTTCAAACGCTTAACGTACACTCTTCAGACTGTAGTTGAAGGAGAATAATGGCTAGCCCTTTCCCCCTACACAAGTTCTCTCTACCAACAGCAGCACTAGTTGCTTGTGCAAAACAGGTGAAAATGACTGTAAAGATTTCTTACAGAGCATCTTGGATGCAGACCTCTATATCTGAACCTAAATAATGCTATTGTTAGTCCCTTCTAAGCAAGATTCACTCCATGTTGCACCTTTGATTTTCCCTGGGTTGTCATAAAGTGTACACAGTAACTTACCCTCGCTGTTTTGTCCCAAGTGCAGGTAACAGCCAGAGTTCTGCGACGTGGTGTTGAACTGCCTTTGTGTTAAAACTTGAACTGTGGATGCGCTGGCTATTGGTATTTAATTAGCAGCTGCTGTGGAGTCTGGCTGCTGTCTGTGTCCCAACATCATCCTAAACCAGACTATATTAACAGTGAGGGGAAGGGGTTGAATTAAATTCCAAACGCAAGCAAGGGCTGCTTCCCTCCTCCTGCAGCTTGGAAGTGTTGTCTTATGGGACAGCCGTTGTGTCATGAAGAACTAAGATGAGGGTGACAAAAGCCAGCTCCTGTGTTCTTGCAAATAGGAAAAGCTTAAAAATTGCTTGGAGAATGTATGTGATTCTGTGATCCAAATCTATAATGTTTGTGTGGTGACAGCATCACAGGAAATTCAGTGGGAGCGGAGGATATGGGTTTTCGTGTAAGGAATTTCGAATGCCAAACGAAATGCTCTATTTAATGGGGGTTGGCTTGCTACCCTGTGGAGGTTAGTGCCCTGCTGAGTTGGGTGAGTGTCAGGTGCTTAAAATAAGTACTAAGCATTTGGAAAAGACGGAGAGTGATGAGATGGCAGAACTGACAGCTGAGTCAGTTACTCAGGATGGTGGCTCTTGAGACCTCTGTGAGGAACTTCAAAGTCAGGTGGCAGATAAAAGGCAGTTTTGACAAATGCCTGGTAGTATGTATGGGAAGAAATCACTTAAAATGCCCACTGTTCGGTTCCAGGTTAAATAATAAACAGGATAGAGAATAGTCGCGTGCGCTTGTTTGTCCTTTCTCAGAGTGCGAGAGCAGATAACTGTGAATGTTATTGCCTTTAAAACTTTTAGAAAATATTTTTATTGAACATAAGTACTGTAAGAGCTCTTTGAGACCAAGTGCTTAATAGCAATCATAAAAAGATGAGACATTTGCATGTCTGTCTACAGATGGGATGAAGAACAAAACGTACAGGACTGAAAATCTGATGGGAGGCAGGGGAGGAGTAGTTGGTGGGTGGTAGAAGAAACAATAAGTTTGAAGGTTTGTTACCTATTGTGTGGCTTTTTTCTGCATCAGCCTTTTGTTGCTGGGGAAACGGGCTCTTGCACCAGATGGGGAACCAAGTATAGCTTGGAGCTTTTAGGTATTTGGTTTTAAGCTGGCTTATCCTGATTTCATATGTTTCTAGTGTAGCTAGGATATGGAAGTTTTCCCTTTGCTAGGTTTGATTAAACATACATTATTGTGCTTTACATACTAGAAGGTGATCTGTTGAAAATGTGCGGCAGGTACTTAGGTTGTACTTGGTCACTTCGGCTTGTGGAACATGGAAATAGGGCAGGAAGAGACCTCAAGAGTTGACCCCGATGATGTGTGTCTGCTCCTGGTGAGGGGTGAATTTGGCCTACGCTGTTTCTGCTCTGTGCCTGTTCTGCTCTTAAAAAGCTCCAGTGACAGAGTGTCTGCATCCTTAGAAGGCAACTTATATCGGCGTCTAATAGATATCCTATAAATGTCGTTGTGCTTTCCTTTACAAACAAACAAAAATTTGGCCACCTGCTCTTTGATTTCAATCTCTGCATTTCTTAATCAGTTCTCCTGTCTGTAACATGGGGATCATGTTGCTGACTTCCTCTCCGAAATGTCTGCTTACGCAAAGTGCCATGCGAGAGCCAGGTACTATTGCTGCTGTTCAGACAGAATTTCCCAGGCCTGCAGAATGGGTCTTTTACTTACTCGTGTTGAGCTTAGTAGACAGAAGCTGCTATGCTGTCTGTAGCAGCCCAGGCTTGGAGCCTGTCGAAAAAGCACTTTTGCCTCATATTTCAGCTGCAGCAAGTGAAGAATTGCCCACTTTCTCTTACTAGTGTGCTCTTGGGTCTTCCTTCCAAAAGAAGCTGATCCCAACTTGTCAGACTGGGTCTCTTGAGCGCTCTGGGGAGGAGCCTCTGCAAGAGGGCAGCGCTGGATTTCTTCCTCGTTGTTTTCCATTTTGAAGAATCTCTTTGCGACTTACGGAACTATATTGGTCCATCAGCTATTCTGAATATAGTGGGTGAGGCTTTCCTTGTCCCCTGTGAAGTCTTCCTCCTTTTTTTTTTCAAGGCTCTAGAAAAATCAAATTTTTTTGTCTGTTTCTCAAAGTTAATTAATTAGATGACACAAAGCCTGTCAGTATGTGAAGTACAACAGACGCTTGCGCACGCATTCGAGTGTTTCAGCTTTGTGTCTTTCTGAAGCTACTACAGTAAAATGTTCATCGTGGCTGTGTTCGGAGTATGATAGCTACAGCGTTCTTCATTAGGTAGCATTGTAGTACTCTTGAGGAGTTTAGAGGGTTTTTTTTAGGTAATAAGTCATCATTTACAATCAGTCTGAATAGACTTAAGAAACCTGTCATCATCTTTTCTAGCTTCTTTTTGGCTTAAATCCAGTCAACTTGTAGAATATATAGCATTTATTTGTGATTTTAAATGTTGGGGAAACATTAAACTGGGGTTTAATGGATAGTAATCTAATGCAGCAGCTTCTATTGATAAGTCATCAGAGTTGTTTTACAGAAGAGCATTTTCAGTCTTGGCATTTAGCCCAAGGTCGATCTGGTTTCACAGAAGTTAGTTTAATTTCTGATGTATTTTCTTTCCCTTAGGTGTCGGTTGTTGCTCCTTCCCCAGCCAGACATGAAAATCTGCCATCGTGCTGCTCGTTACTGTGGTAGCAGTTTCCGTCTTGCACAGCAGCATTAAGAGTCAGACTGCAGTCTCTTGAATGCAGTAAATTCTGTCAGGGTGGAGACAAAGTTGTTCGTGCTCTTACTCAGTCTCAGTACTTGAATTCTGTTGCTTAGAAAGAGCTGTGTAGTGTTAGCTCTCTAGATAAGTTTTGACCTATCATTTCCAGCGCTTGGTTATAATGACAGGTAGTTTAACTTGCTCCAGAATAACTAGTTTATTCTAGACTTGCTGAATTCAGTTCAGTCTCACAGAGCTGCAGTTGTCCTACATCGGCGAATTTATGGCACAGACCTCATATGGTATTGATGTGGAGTCTACAGCTAAAAAGTGCAGGTTTGGGAGCAGTTTTATGGTGCACTGATTCTCCATGCTTTTGATTTCAGTGCTCTGAGAAGTTAGTGCCTGCTTACACTCCCGGCTTTTTATCTCGTTGGTAATGAAAAGAGGAAGTGGACCGGATCGGATCAAATCAAGCTGAAATCTGTGCTGTTCTTGCAGTCACTGCTCCCGGAGGATCTGATCAGCGCTTCACTGTACGGGAGGGTGGCTGTTCTGGTCAGTGTCTGCCAACAGAGGCTGCTTCTGGCAGGGGTGCACCTGAGTTATTGCAAGTAAACACTGGAAAGATGTTCTGTACTGCATTGCAGGGCAGCAAACTGCTTGTTTCCACCACCACCCCTCCCTGTTCCACTCCATCTCGGTGACGTGCTCATCTGTTCAAACAAATCCGGTCGCTGCTATCTCACCTGATTAACAAGTCAGTGTAAATATGATCGCTGCCTCCCCCAGCAGCTCGCAGCTTTCCAGAAGTGGGTGGGGAGTGCTTGTGAAATTCACCATTCCTGGATGCTGGCTGTTAGGGTTTGTCCTGGCATCTAGGCAGTAGGGATCAGTTTCTAATTGCATATGTCTGAATGAATCATCATGCAGTTCTTTTAAATCACCTGTTCAGACAGGTGAAAGCAGTGCTACTGCCACTGGTAGTTGTACTTGGGAAGAGTGGTGAGACTGAGAATGTGAGGAACATTGAAATTGTACTGCTTTGGTAGTATTGAGCGGTACCAAGAAATACTTGAATTGCAGGCTATTTTTAGTTTGTAAAAATGCCCTGTTTTCTTCTTTGTGGGCTCTCTTGAACCAGATAGTCTCTGTTGATTTTACTTTTGAGTAAATTAAAGAGCTGGAGTTGATGCTTGCAATCTGGTTTGTCTTATTTGATCCCAGGCTCTTTGGGTTGCGGTGCAAATGCTGCGAGAGAGATTGTACTGGGGATTCGCTTGTCTGTAGCACCATTCAGCAAGACTAGATTTCTGTGATCTTCTCCCGTGGCTTTACAGAGGTGCCAGGCACTCATAGCGTGTAGCTGATTTGGCTGCAGATCATGTATTTGATCCATGAAGCTGAGGGTTTGGGTTTCATACTTCGTTAATGTGGACACCGTTGCAGCTACATGGTTTTTTTCCACCTTGATCCCAAGCATGTACACTTTTGTCCTTTCTGTAAAAATAACAGGCTCTATTCTGAATTTGGAGCTGCATGATGCACTAATGACCTCATCTGTTACAGCCCTTGCCTTATGCTGTATAGTTTCTTTGACTATTCTCTCATCTGGTCTACGCAAGCAATTTTCACAGACATTCTCCGTGCATCAAAGTTAGACACGTCTTCTACATTGGAACAACATGTACTTATTTCTTTTGACTTCTGGGGTGAATGATGCCTGGATTAACACATTTTAAAAGATGGCTAGTTATGGCTGCCTGTGTACATATATACGCTTGTCTGTTTTGCTGTTAGTTTAACCCCATGTCTAGAAGTTGTGTGTTTTCAGCTCTCATATATACCTATATACCTATGCATGCATATGTATGTGTCTCTGTTTATAATATGTAAAAATACAGAATCATAGAATATCCTGAGTTGGAAGGGACACATAGGATAGAGTCCACCTCTCCAAACTACTGGTATATATGTGTATACAAGTAGTTTGTAGCTAAATTAACACCACATTCTTCACAGGAACTTCTCTGCTTTCAGTCTCCTTTGTGTCAAGGCAATATATGAACTGTCATATGGCATCTGCATCCCACTTCAGATAGGTTCATAGAGCTCCCTTAAGAACATGGTCCTGCAAGGCAGAGCTCTCTGAGACCACTTGAAAGTATTTGCTTGATGTTTAGCGCTTGGGAAGGATGAGCAGAAGAGTATCCTGTTCTAGAAGACCTGCTCTTGCTGGTCTCTCTGTGCCCCCATAGGTATAGAAACTGTAGCTGAGCAAGAGTTTTTGTCTTTCTCTGAAGGTTTCTGTGCATCGTGAGTGAAACCTGCAACGGAGATGGATACTGAAGGCTTTGGAGAGCTTCTCCAGCAGGCAGAACAGCTTGCAGCTGAGACAGAAGGTATCTCTGAGCTCCCTCATGTGGAACGCAACCTGCAGGAGATCCAGCAGGCTGGGGAGCGCCTGCGTTCCCGCACTCTGACCCGCACTTCCCAAGAGACTGCAGATGTGAAGGCGTAAGTACGGAGCACCGGCACTGGAAACTCTGCGCAGAGGGTAAAAGCTGATTACGGGTTTGGTTTCTGATGTGTGGGGAGTGTTGCCAGGAGGACATGCCTGGGAGAAGCAGAATGACTGCAAAGCTGTTTTTGGGTCCCCCGTCAACCCTTCTCCTACTTACAAAAAAAAAAAAAAATCACAGTAATTGAAGGATTGATCAGAGGAGCTACCATTTCCTGATTTCAGGCATGAAAGCCAAAAAGTGCAGTACCTTGTTCTGGCTGCTGCTGAAGACATTTACCAACATGCTATAGAATTTTTCAGTCTGGAAGGACTTGGCAGCTATGCAGCACTGCAGTGGAACAGCAGAAAGAGTTCAGCAGGGCTAAGGTGGTTAGATATACACATAGGGCTGTTCAAAGTTTGGTTTTTGTGCAGCTTTCGTAACGCATCCAGGAGCACTGTCTGTACGTGGCTAGCTGTTGACCTAAGTATTGGCAATGAATTGGAGTTTGGAGTTCTACCTGTTCAATACTAATTTCATACCTGTACAATTTCTTCCTTACAGGTCTGTTCTTCTCGGGTCTAGAGGGCTTGATATATCTCACATTTCTCAGCGACTAGAGAGTCTAAGTGCAGCCACTACATTTGAGCCTCTTGAACCTGTGAAGGACACTGACATCCAGGTAGGGACACTTCTGACATGTGAATTGCACTGCCCTTGAAACTGCTGTTCCTGTGTTGTGGTTCAAAGCTCTTCTAAGGCCATTGCAGAAATAGTCTTGCTCTGTGTTTAATTCACTGGCTAGAGGAAGTACAGAGGAGAGATGCTGGTTTCAATGATGACAGATACTTGAGTTAACTATCAGAAGCAGCATTGAGTACCAGATCAGCAGAAGTACTTTAAAGTTCCAAACTCTTGCTGAAGTCAAGAGGAACTAGGTGTGTACTTAACTGCCTTTGTGGATCTGTCTTTGTTGGCATTGCAAGCCTCAATTGCACAGGGATACCTCGCCCTCAGTGTTTTGAGACTCTTTATGTCTGATTGGAAGAACGCATGCGGAACCACTGTGCAATTTTGAGGTGTTGGGATAAGGGGCATTTAAGTCAGTATGCGAAAGAGGCGAGTATAGCTTTTTCTTTCACTGTATGTCAGTTGTCTTAACCTTGTCTTGGTGGTAGACTGACTTTGCCATGTTTCACATGCTTAACCAGTGTGACAATCTTGTAAATTTTCCTGTGGATCTTCTCCCCAGGTGTCTCTAATGTGACCCATTCATTTTTGCTTTATGATAGCTGCCTTCCCTTGTCCCTTGTAGAATATCTTCAAGATGAAGAGATCTGTGGTATTCATTACTCAGTTAAGAGCTGGTTATGGAATTGATGTTGTGAGTTGCATTGAAGATAACAGTCCGAATCAGTGGTTAATCCTTTTGATCTTGTATTCTCTCTGCTTACTGGCGGATGGCTATTAGGAGGGTCAGAAGAGTTGTAAGCTCTTCTTTTTTTTGCAGAAGTAGTATGCCCTAAACTACTTAACTTCAGAAGGGAAAGGGAGGTGTGTGAAGTTACCCTATTTCCCTAACAGTATGTTTTATTTAAGCATTTGGTGCTGTCTGTTTTGGGTGGGTGGGCCCTTAGTCTAGTCTCATTCTAGTGTTAGGAGTCCTGTGGTCTCCTGTCTTTAGGCAGATTTACTTAACCCCCTATTCTCTAAGGCCTGCAGCCTTTCCAGCAGGCAATGTGCGTGCCCTGGGGCAAGGAGATGTTTCCTAGTACTGCGGGCAGTACTCCTCCTTGTTGGGGCTACCTTCGGTCCTCTCAGGCTGGGAGCACAGAGGGGTGACTCTCTGTGTGAGAACTGGTTACTCGGAGCATCCAACCTGTTTCTTGAGATGGGATTTCTTCTAGTGCCTTTGCACCTCTTCACCTTCTGGTAATTCCTAGCATATTTGGCTGTCTTCTCTCACCCTTCACAGATGATTTTCCCCTCTTTTTCATTAAAAGTTGGTGCACTCTGAAGACTTGATCTATTGCATGATCATAGAGTGAGAGCTCTGAACCACTGGCATTGTTCCCGTTCTGTTTTTTCTCATTTTATTCCTTTGTTCCAATTTCTGATGTTGTTCTATTTCTAATTGGTGATGTTAAACTTGGTACATGTCTTCTTTGACCCATTCTGTCTAGACTGTTTTGAAGAACTCTTTTAGGCTTACTACTGCTGTTAATTCTTTGATTTCTGGTGTTTTTCCTTTCTGCTTTAAGACCATTCTTACTGTAGATTCTCAAGCCCAGAAGCAGTGCAGCACTTGACTTTTTGGATCTGAGATTTGTGGCATATGAGGTATGGATAGGACTGCGTAATACGTGCTTATTGCCTACGGAATGCTACTGTTTAGGAAAAGCTTCAAATTTAGCATAAAAATAGTGGTTAATTGCAGATCAATGTATTTAAATGGCCAAATCAACCAATGAGATTCAGCCCTTCCTTTAGGAAAACACCTAAAAAGTACAAATGAATAACAGGATTAAAATCAATCATTTAAATCAAAGTTCCCTAGTTGCTGTTTTGAATCATGATTAACACTGGTGATTTAATCAGTGATCGCTTTAATTTAAATCTAACTACTCATGTCTGAGGCCTAATACATGTGTGCTTTGAATCTTAAATTTTTTTGCAGGCCATATGCAGAAAACGTTCATAGTAAATTAGCTAAAACTGATTTGCAGCGGGAGGCGTGGCAAGGTGCTGCATTTTAGAGCGTCTTGCAGGCGCATGAATAAAGTGTCAGTTTTAAATGTTTTGTCTCTGTTGCAGTTAGGAGGTGCAAGGATTTTTATGTTGCTTTGCAGAATGTCATCCTCTGCACTGCTGGAGGATATTTGCAGTCAAATCTCAAGCTGTCTGGCTGCTGTTGACAGTGGTCTGTTACCTGAAAGTAATTTGCCTGGCATGTGGACAAGTCTCAGCACCCATCTGTAGGTTCTGGTATGCAGTCATCAGCATCAGGATCTTGTGCTTTCAGAGTAGTTTTTATTATGTATTTGTTCTTGGTTACCTAAGAGGACCTCCATATTATACACTGCTGATTGTCTTCTACTTAGCTCTCTTAACCAGGTGCTTAAAATTATTTGATACTTTAGATAAAGATGTGCTACAAAAGCTGCTTCCTCTGTTACTTTTTCTTATGCCTTCTGATGACTGTTAGGATTTGTTTTCATTCTTCCTTGCTAATTAGTTTCATAAGGCTTCTTCAGGATTGTGTTTATTTTGAGCCAGATGTAGCTATCCGTTCACACTGTAGAATTCGCCCTCCGTAAGTTGCTCCCACTGTATCCTGGAAGGCAGTGTGCAGAGTGGTGTAAGGAAAGGGCTCTGGTTTATTGTTTTGCAGGACTTTACTATTCCTCTGATGTTACTCAGTATTTACACAGATGTACTGGTAGGCTTTAATTCTGTGGACTGGGAAGGGCTGTTCTGTTCTGCATGAAGCCTGCGGCCAGCACTTTCTAGCATAACCATTACTCTTTTTAACCGACAGAAGCTTCCCAAATACTTAATGAACTTGGTTCACAGTTTATCGTCAGCAGTGTAGGCTCAGCTGTCCTTTCTCAGTCCTGTATTTTTCTGATGCTCAACACACTCACAAGTGTGTTTGCAGCAAATTTATTTAGCCTTAAATCCTGTCTGAAAGTTACTTGTCATTTGTAGATTCTTTAGCACTTTAATTATTCTTGTATGTGTGGTGTTCCTCAAGCTTTAGTTTGAGCAGGCAGTGTTACCAGTTCATAAATACTTTGCAGCACCATTTGATGAAAAGGCTGAAACTTTTGTTTGGCTAAGCACCTGAAACTGCAAGTCTGTGCACTCTTCCTCCTTGTAAAGCTGCGGTGGGACTCTGTGCTGGTACAGCCTATGTACACCACAGCGCAGGGGAAGGTGGTGCTTCTGGAGGTGAATATGGGCACTTGTGCCAGAGACACAGACCTGATGCTTAGCTTTTGCTGACTGTTGCACTGATGTGAAGGTTACAAATATGATTAAATCTTTATTGTATGAATTTTAGGTTTCTGCTGACTTTTAAACTCTATCAAAGCTCTTACAGCTTGAAAATACTCCTTAGACTTCGTGCTGTGTGCTCCCACATCGTTCCTTTGCATCCAGTGATTTCTCTGACAGTTCGCTTGAGCTTCTCCAGCTTTCTTACCTGAAGTATTTACCTACTGCCTCTGTTCCTTCTTGCATTGCGTCTATTCTGGGAGCCTGTATGTGGGCAGCGTAGAGAGATATGCTAGAGTCTAATCTCTCGAATGATGGCAGTCAGCGCTGCAGAAGCAGAATTCCAGGAAATATCCTGTTTCTTGTATAGAACTAAAACATAGCAAGAAAAGTCAGAGGGGAGCATCCTAGGGCATGAAGTCCCAGGACACTGATGTGAGACATTCGGAAAGTGTTCAGAGAATCGAGGAATTCACCTTAATAGAATCCTCAGCTTGGGTTAACAAGCAAGAGGGACTTTCTGTACAGAACCTCTTTTAAATGGTACTCCATAGTGCTGACTAAAAAGAAGCGCAGCAAATTGCAGCTCAATTAATTATCTGAATTATTTATCAGTTGTAAAATGTAGATTGCTTGCACGTAAAAGGGTTGTGAGTCCAGGAAATGTCTCCCACTAGAGCAGTAGGCCGGGAAAATTATGAAAAAGATTCTAGGCTTGCCATTAAATTATAGGAACTTATATCTTTCCTCTTATTTCAAAGATTGTGTTCTTAAATTGCATGCAACACAACAGACGCTTCTTGCAGCAAACCCAGTTCTTAACAATTCCTATGTCAAGAGTTTGTAAAGATCAAGATTTTCTAAATTTGCCAAATAGGGCTTTTTGACAAATCTTTTCAAAGTTGAATATGGTAGTCAAGTGATTCTTGATGTTCTTGATGCCATATTTAGCACATAAATGCTTGTTGGTTTTTTTGTTAGCTTCTTTGTGGCTTTTAAAAATCCCAGGTAAGGGTTGATCATGCAAGCTGGTTTCTCAAAGATGGGGCATATGTGTATAAAAAGAATACTGGCGTTCTGTTCAGAAAAGAGATTTCTTCACTTTTCCCAAGATGCAAATGATGATGTCCTTTTCTAGTGAGCACTGTCGTAGCAGCAGATGTCTCTCTGGGCAAAGCAATGGCAGCCAGAGGAGGAGTTACTACTAGTATACAGAAAGGCTGTGCTATTGTAACGTGTAAGCTAGGGCCTGGCTTTTGCACATGTGCTACTTGGTTTAGGTATGGATATCGGAGAGAGGTTTAGTGCTTCTCTAGTAAACTTGTTTGGGGTACCTGGTAGGGGTTAGTGGCAGGATCAGGGTTTAATTTATACCTACTAAGATAGTTTGACTGATTACAGTGTACGTTGTACTTCACTGTGTGCTTTGTGTTTTATCATGTCATGATGGCTTGATACTAGATTTAGCCTCCCTGTATGTTTGTTTTGAAATGTCTATGCCTAAAGTCATGGTGGTAATTTTAAGAAATTGTATTGTTCTCACTTTTGAGGCTTGGTCCAGCTCTGTGCAGATCTGTGAAATGAATGGTGGAAGTGGACATGAGCTCTGTTTGTGTACATTGCTTGTCTGCTGAGAAAGTTTGAGATGAAGTCCTGGCTCCGTTGTACTGAAGGAAAATTTTGTTGAGTTACCTCATTTATACAACAGTTTCACCTGGGCCTTCTGATCTGGGCAGAACTGAACTTAAAGGTTGTATACCAGCGTTTAGTTTTGGTTTCTGGGTGTGGATGCTCAGAGTATTGACTGAGTAGCTCTCTGGAGGTTCAGATACAGAAATAAGAGCTTTTATCTAAATGAGGGCAGAAGGTTAGACTGAAATCTGTCCAAGTGGCAACTGAGGCAGACTGAAATTAAGTTTCTGGGATGTTTTCAAGTTTTTCAGAGTACTGTAAACGGGCTTCATACCAAAGGCAGCTTTGACTTCTGCTTTAGTGTTGGTAGAATCTGGGTCCTAGTATGCTCGCCCCAGCACTGCGTGTTCTATTTGCGTATATGTATGTGTTTGACTCATAATTTAAAAACGCTTACTTTGACATCAGGTACTGAAAGGTGTGCATTATTCAACCAGTGAGCTTTTACTGCTATTTTATATTGCCATTTGTGATATACTTTGTGGTATCTGCTAGAGTAATACCAAAGCCTGTGGTAATCTACTAGAGTGTAACTAAAATCGGAGTTTATAAATGGAAATGCTGACACAACCTTAAAGGGGCAACCTCAAGTGCTGTTCATCATCCATTGTTTGCATTAGCTTAGCCTGAAAGTGCATTTTTCCTATTGCAGATTTTGTCCTTTCCCATTTGCCAAACATTGATTTCTCCCCCACCCCCAAGTCCTTCAGTTCTAATGGAGCTTGAAATTAAGGTGGCTTTATTTTTCTGTCGCTTCCTTGTTCACCCTAATCGATGGTGCCAGCACAGCTGTGGGGACCTTTTAACCATTGCAGAGCCAGGACAGTGAATGAAAGAGAACAACCTCCTGCCCTGTTTTTAGGATTGGTCGTTAACTGTTGGTTTCTTTACATTGCTGCAGTCTGAATGAAAAATATTATTTGTGGGCATCGTTGTGGATTCTTCAAAAACTGTAGAAATCTTGTGCTCCAAAAATAGGTCCAAAAATAGTTCTCTACAAAGGTTCTCAGAAGTCTTTTTTTCCTTTTTCTCCCATTATTAGTGCACACTTCTATCAAACCCTGCTATCTTCTTTGCTTAGGTTGTCTCACTGATTTCATTCAGGTTTTGACCCTTAATGCATACATTTAGGCATGTGAATCAAGAATATAAATATCACAATAATTACATGTGGCCAGAGGCTGTTTTAACACGATGGAAGGAAGCAGTGATGTGGAATGAATGAGTATTTCGACAGGCAGCAAATGGTGTTAAGGGATGTGGACCCTGGATATTGCAGAAACCTCCTCATCTAATTTCCGACATGTTTGCATGTCTCCCTTCTTTTAGGTAACGTGTAACAATTTTATGTAAACCTCTAAAGGACAACTCTAGCCTGTCTGTGGCGCTCTGCTGGCTGTTGAGACTTGCAAAGGCTTTCGCAGCACGCAGCCTTGGCGCGGCAGCCGCGGGTTCGGTGGCCTGTCTGCCACCTTCCCGATGCTGGTGGTGTCCTAGGGCCCTCTGAATGAAGCCTGCCAAGGCCTGTGCTGATCAAAGAATGCCCTGGGAAATGCTAAGGTGTGTGTAAACTGGGATGTGACTGGGAATTGAGAGTGCAGCCTTCTCTATTTCATAGCCAGAGTGGTTTTTGTTGGGTTTTTTGGTTGGGTTTTTTTTTGTTGTTGTGGTTTTTTTGTTTGTTTTGTTTTTAAACTTAAGACAAACCACCCAAAGGCCCAAAAAGCTCCTTTTGGCATCAGGTAGGTGAATGGGTAACACTGTATAAAAAGAGATGGGGGGGGGCAGGACAGGGAAGAGAAGTCCAACACATTTGGAATGTATTTGGGGGTTTTTGTGTGTTATTTTCGTGCTTGTCACTTTTTCCTGTCACATGCTTAGTTTACGTCTAAGCAGCAGTTTTTTTCTGATTTTCGTTAGTGGTTTAATAGCATGATTTAGTAGTGCAGTTTTAAAGTACCCTGGCTTTTTTTAACCTTATAAACAAACACCACCACCCCCAAAAACCCCAAACCATGGCAAATTTAATGTAGAATACTCTGTGGCGTTTTGTTAGTTGGCCAGATTAGTCACTCAATAAATGCTGTGATACTGAATTATTTCAAATTTCTTCTGGTTGGTTGGTTGCATGCTAACTGGAGTAATTATGTGGTGATCTTCCAGTTCATCACGGTTCTGATCATGGATTCCTAACCCTAAGGGGTTCGGAACAGGGAGAGAAGAGACATGATCTGCCTTTCTCTTTCATCATGGGTAAACAAGAGGGTATGAAAGGGACGTTTCAAAACTTTATGCTAATACAAGGTCATGAGACAGAAAAATTGAGAACTCTTGTTCTAGTAGCTGTGTTTATTGATCTATTTAAATTCTGCTGTGTCCTGGCACATTTTATATTTCCTGTCTGCTTAATCTGGATATGTTTTTTGCATCTCAAACAGATATGACTGTAGACTTCTAATAAACATATTTGAAGTATCTATCACAAACATCTTAAAACAGAGACCAGATTTTGAGTCATAACACTTGACTTCATTCACGCCCTCCCCTCTTTTCCTGCTTCCACTGCGTAGCTCTGCCCTTCGATGAAAATTGCTCCAATTCCTATTTGAATGTTTACTTGTACCCCTGTGAAGGGGCAAATACGGTATAAAAGGCAGTTTGGACATCACATATCCAAAATGCAGCCTCTCTTGTACTGTGGTGTGGATATATCTGCTTCTCTCAGTAGCATTGCACAACCATTTAAAACACCATGTGTATCCAAAACTATACAGCAAACCTCAGCCGGGGGTCAGAATTTCACCAAGACCCTGCTTGGAGCAACATTGCTATTGCAAGAAGTACTGTGGGATCGTTAATGACTTCAGGATCCATGCTGCATCTTGCCAGGATGATGGCACTTCTGGCAACGCGGTACCTCATAATGTCACGCCGTCCCATTAATTTAGTGCTCACTGAGGTCTTGTATCGACTGCTGACCTAGACAGCGTGTGCTCAGCATGTGCAAATGAACTATTGGAATTAGTGTTTTCATGGTGCTGGAAAAATTTAGGAGAATGGTTTCATCTCTGCAGTTATACGTATTGGTGAGAAGAAAGGATGCTGAGATGCGAATTCTTGCAACCTGGCGATTTGCCACCTCCATGTGTCATGTGATAGAGCAATTACTTGGGCTAAAGAGGTGGTTTTATTTATTCGAGGCTCAAATGTAGCTTTTGCAAAGCACCACTCTATTTTGTTTTGTAAAATATTGATATTTCCATCAGTTTTGAAACGATTACAAAGAAAGCATAGACTTTACAGGAGAGGTTTTGGAGATTTCCAGTACCTTGATTATAGCTCTGAGATCTGAGATCTGCAGGGCTGTGCTGGAATTTAACGGTGGGACTGGTTTTACACAGAAGTGAACCCAATTCATCGTTGTTGCATTTAAGGAGAACAAAAAATGTGAATAATTAACAGGAAGGTAAATTAGGTTTCTAAAATACTAACATTTTGGGTAGGAACAGCATCAGACCACAGTTTGGAGTGGTGGGTTTTTTTTCTTTTTAATGTATGTATTTTTTTAAGTAAATCCAATTCTTTCCTGAGTGGACCATGGTATGTCCTGCTCGTGCCTCTGGAAGCTGGAGACGGAGACACTGGGCTTTGCGGGGCTGTGAACAGGGCCTCGCAGAGGTCTCGGTGCAGGGACGTTTCACAGGTGGCGAAGCTTTCAATCCCAGTGTTGCAGTGGGTTAATGGATTTAAGCTATAGGTTTGGGATTGAAAAATGAATGTTTACCTATTTAAGTCAGTATAGTTTTTCAGTTCTTACTTCTGAAAGGGAGAAATAAAGAAAATAAAGAAAATTTCCTAACTGCAATAGGGGAAAAAAGAACTCTGCTCTTCAGCAAACTTTTCTGAAATGGGACAGAGTGACTTGGAGCTGACCTATACAAAGAGAGGTGGTTTTGTTACCTTCTTCCTGAAGGATAGCTTTTGCAGGGTTTTTTGCTAGTGTCTTGATTACTTAAGCATCATCTTGAGCATCTTTCTCAACTAATCCCTCATGGTGCTGTGAGCCGTACAAGACAAATCACTCTTTGAGAAGGGAAGTTTGTTGCATGAGCAGGCCAGACAATCTCCCTGAACTCCTGTGGTCGCAAACAGCATAAAACCCTGGACACTTTCTTTCTAACAAGGCTGTTCATCATATCTATTAGAAAAACCAGCAGCTGCTGCAGCTCTCGACTCCCTCCCCTCCTTTCAAGCCCCCCTAATTTACTCAGGCCTCTTGAAAGTGTTACTCCACTGATGAATTCCACCGGGGTTTATTACTAAACCATTTGTGTAATTTAGCAGTCTGGGAAAGGCCACGGGTATATTGTTGTGCATGCCCTCCTCTCCACTGTAGTAATTAGTCGGTTTGACTCTACATCCAAAATCTTAATCCTAGGCATTATCAAGCTTTGGTTTAAAATAGTCACTAACTAATAAGTGTGTAAATTGTTTACCAGTGACTGGGCATCAAACCATGGATGTACTTAAGCCTCCCCATGCAAAACAGCGGCCTGAAAATTTGGCAGTTTGTGGAGGAAATGTTTGGGTTGTGTGTATGGATGTTTTTTAACTTTCCTTTTGAGGTCATAATGAATTCTTATTTCTGCCAAGATATGCTCCTGAAAGAAAGTTGCAGCCTTTTGAGGTGGAACTAAGGACACATGCATTTGCTTCACTCATTTAGATTTTTGGCACAAATTCTGTTCTCGCTGCCTCCTTTCTGCTTTCTTCCCTGTCCTTTATTTCTCATCTTCCTTCCACTCGTGGTTTTTCTTACTCCAGTTGGATTTATTCCCTTTGCTTCCCTACTTTGGATTTATTTATTACCTCCTGTCCACTCTTTACTCAGGTCTGTGCTTTGACAATATTTTGCATGCAAGAGGATTATTTACTTGCTTTGAGCTAAATCATTAAACTCCTGTTTAAACAAAAAGCAGTTGTGACATGTCTCATTTGGTTTTTCATTCACATGGAAATGACTAAAAGAAGCATAGGGAGATGAGGTGGAAATTTTCTATACCATTCCATTATTTGTATCTCGGCAAGCATGCAAGATACATGGTGCTTCCACCAAAAAGCATCTGCTTAGGCAGCATTTTGAGCCGCAGCTAACAGATTATTTTTTTAACTTAATTGGAACAGCATGCTTAATTGTTGCTTGGTAAAATTGGCGTGAGAAGGTTAGAGAGACTTGGTCTTAAAATAACTTTATAGAGAATAAAATAGCATGTTGCCAGCTTTTGTGACTGCAGTGCTAGTCTGTGGACTGTCCTTGTCAAGCACTGATTTCTGGATTATGTGATATCTTAAATATTTCTTGTGGGGTGGAGGTGGGGAAGGGGAGAGAGGTTTTCTAACTTGTGGGATTTTTGAGGGAGCAAAGGGAAAGCTTGCCAGTGTTATGTGAATGCTGTTGCAAGACTGGTGAATGAGGAAAGACTGTGCTAAACACAGGGGTGCTTAATTTCAATTTCAGCAGCTTTATTAAACTTTTTTGAATGGTTCAGTTGGCTATCCTAGACTTGAATCAGGGATGTCAGATTAGCTGAAACTAGATTTGTCATAGTTGATTTATTAGATTGGATTTGGGACGCATCTATTCAGTTGCCTTTATGTGCTTACGACCAGCAGCGGGTAATTCGGAGGAGAAACACTGACAAAGATGTTCATGGGGAGATCTGTTTGCTTTATTATGCTTCACCCTGTTCTGTAGTGGTTAGAGATTGGTGTAAAACCCTGAAGCATGAGGGGGGATAATTCTTTCCCCAATTTTAGTGTTAAACACAGCTCTAGATATTGTCAATATCCATATACATACTGAGTCAGTGTTTAATCCCATTATGTTTTTGGCCTTGCCGTCTTCCTGTGGTAGTAAGTTCCACAATTCAATTACAGATTGTGTTAAAATTTATTTCCTTTTATTGGTTTTGAGCTTGGCATCATTTAAACAGACATCCTTTACTTGTTCAGACCTGTATGAACTGGATTTCTGGATCTCCCCTTTCTAGATCACGTATTTTAGACTTTTAAGGTACCAGCTCTTATTTGGTTCCTTTTTTTAATATTATCCGTCCTGAAACTGTTCCCATCTCACATCACATGAGGGGGCATATGTGCTTTTGCCAATTCCCCAGATCTGTCCTGCAGTTCTTCTTTTGAGGATGGCTGTCCGGCTTACACAGTGTTCTTGATAAAGGCACATCATTGTTTGGTTTCTCTGATAATAAAGTTCGGTGTAGCCAAACTCGGTGTGAAAGGCGGAAGTAGCAATCTGTGAAGAATTTGATTTTAATCTCAGATAAGTGGGAGTGCACAGGTGGGGATACCATACAGTATCATGACAAATCCTTGTCTCTAAATGTGTTTGCAAGCCAGTCGGATGCTTTGGGCCAGATCCTAATGTATGAGAAAAGACATTTCTGAAGAGAAGTGGGGGAGGAAATGGAGAGGGGGGAAAAAAACCACAACATTTCAAATAGATGAGTGGGAACCTGCATGTTATCTCCAGATCCTCTCAGCAGTAATTTATTTTGCCTGCTATGGTTACCATATAGTAACTCTGAAACACTCATTATTTCTTTCCTCTCCTGCCCCAAGGCTTATAACAGAAAATGGCATGTTTAAATCCTTTTACTCTGTTAGGTAGATACAAAAACCTAAACGCTTTAATGAATCTGAAAATAAGCACTGATTCGGTAGTCAGAAGACCCACCATTGTCTTGACTGAGACCATGCCCATCTTGAGGTCCTAGTGAAAGCTAAATAGTGGAAGCTGGTTGTAAAGGCCCACCTCGTTGTGGAATTACACATTTGAACACTGTACTGTATTTTTTTTTTCATAGAGCTAACCCTGCTGTATTTCTCCCCTTAGTCCCTGTCTAGCTTGATTTAATTTTTCCAAGGTTAAAGATGGCTTATCAAGAAAATTTGCAGCTCATTTCTAATGGTAAGAAGCTTGATTACTCAACAGATACAGTGAATCAATATTGCTTCTCTTGTTTTTGTTTTGCTATTTGACCCCAGGTTAATGTTTTGGCTTCACATTTGCTGGTAGGATGAAGTGCACGGTAGTGCTGTACATAATTAGTTAATGTGCTACGCTAAATGTTTTGTTGTTGGGCTGTGGTTTTGTACCCTTAGATGCCTTATTCTTTACCTCTTCTAATGTCCTCTTGATTTTTATTTTTTTTTAACCCTCTTCTGAGGAAAAACTTTGCATCTTTTCAGTTGTTTCAGTTTTTAAAAAGCTTAGGATTTAGTGACTTACGGAAGTAGGCACTCAAGGTGGACACCTCCTCTGGCTTGTTTGGAAGGGTGGGGAGCTGAGCTGGGAAGGGATTACAATCAACTAGCTGTGTAAAAGTTTTGGCGTAGAGGGGATCTGTAACTTGTAACTCAGTTATATTCCTGTTAGTCACTGTACCAGAATTGTTAACTCCTTTCCTTCTTTCCTCTGGGTTACTGTAATTGCTTGCTTTTTGCTTGCTTTGTCTGAGCCTTTTGCATTTTCTTTTGGAGGAATCTCTCCAGCATGTAAGGTGTGTTATGCTGTGTCATTTGAAAACTGCCAGAGGGCACCTAGGAACCTCTAGGCCTTCTCCTGCCCCTTTGATTATGGTAGGTCCACTGAGTCAGCAGGGCAGTCCTCCATGTGAAAAGAATCTGGGGCTTGTTTTGAAGGCTGGATGGTTCTTGCTGCCATTTAGGGGTGTTGGGTTTGGGGAGGAAACGTTGCATGCGAGTCCATCCATCCCTAGGAGTGCCAGAAATGGCATGCCTTTTGCAAAGCATCGCAAGGAAAAAAGAAGCACGTCTTACTCTCCAGTCAGAAGTTATCCCTGCAATAAATACCCAAAGCTAAGCTTTGTGGAGAAACAATGTCCTTTTGCAGCGGAGTAGCAGAACAGATCTCTTTCCAGCAGTAAAATGAGCACCAGGGGATTGAATCTGCAGTGTGTCTTAAAGGGCAGGATTTAGTTGTTTGTCTCAATAGGTCTGTTTTTTCTTGGTTATAGGTTTGCTCTGTTTGTCTCGCAAGATGTCTTCCTCAAACTCTGCTGCATTCATTGCCTCTTAAAAAATGCCTGTAACATTTTCTCTCTGAGATGAAATACTAATTTCTAGCCAATGTATTATGTATTAGCAATGCATCCTGGCAACACATGCTGCTTAAAACCACATATTCTGAGGGGAAGGTAGGAAGCACAATTCAAAGACTCATGTCCTTGCAGAGACGGCTCAGCAGAACATGTTGCATGTGGGAAGTGCCCCTGTGGATCTAGAGGAGGTTCGTCTTGCCACCTCAGAGGAGTTTAAGTCCATTGATGTTATGCAGATCTCCTCAGGTGGATCCTTTTGCTTTTAGCACCCTTGACCATTGTCATCCACAGGAAAGAGCACACCTTGGTGCTGGGATGTGCGAATCCAGGGTTTGTCTTATTGCAAGCATGCTGGATGGTCACGGCCATCTCTCACCAAGGAAGGTGGTGTAAGCTTTTCCCCTGTTTTTTTTAAAGCTCATACCCTTCACATGAGTATACTGGGCAGATGATGTGGGTTGCGTGGTCCATGGCCACATGTATCTCAGGTTGTAGGAGCAAGTGTTTAACTGGCTTCTTGAAACAGAATTTTTCTCTGCTACTTAGTGAAACTACTGTGGAAACTATGAAAGTAGTTAGATGCTGAAACAGAAGGATGGCCACCACTTATAATGGAAATGTTTTTTACTGGCACTATTTTATATGCTGATTAGTTTAACTTTAAGCAAGTTAAACAGCCAAAGGCTGACTTTTGCACTGCATCTGGTGCAAGAGTTATAATCTGGTTGTACATGCCGCTGAAGAGCATAGATAGCCAGGCACGTGCCTTTGCATTAGTGAGGCTGTTTTTCTGGTGTGGAAGGCAATGGCTTGCTTGATTTCATCCTTTTTCTAACTGAAGTTCCAGAGTGATAAATTGAAAATTGTCATGACCAGTATCCTGTACCTATATGCCTTATATAAAATGCATGCGGTAGACAGTGAAATTGAATCGCTGTCACATGCGACTAAAGAAAAGGGCTTTTTGTTTCTTTCACAACTTATTTTTCAGCAAGTGTTGCAATGTATTTTTGTAAGCTGAATGTGTTGTTAATGCACTTCCTTCAGAAACTGAGGAGTTCTGTTAAATGTGTGCATTTGTGGAGGCTTTTGTTCTTGGGCAGGGTGGATAGGACCTCTAGAGTTTAAACGTAACTCCAAAGCTTATTGCTCTGTTTTACTCTTCCCCCCTCGCGCCCC
>Ga0065711_1036576_pt1 | contig 20834 bp, 6 predicted proteins | sample Hoacrofraction12_FD_59098 | JGI IMG/M metagenome (GOLD analysis project Ga0065711, IMG submission 59098) | Hoatzin crop microbial communities from Cojedes, Venezuela - Epithelial fraction 12 v2 (version 2) | ecosystem: Host-associated > Birds > Digestive system > Esophagus > Crop | place...
GGGGGGGTTGGACTAGATGACCCACAGAGGTCCCTTCCAACCCCTACTATTCTGTGATTCTGTGATTCTGTGATTCTATGGAGATCATCTAGTCCACCCCCCCTGCCGAAACAGGGTCTCCTACAGCAGGCTGCACAGGGCCTCATCCAGGCAGGGGTTTGAATATCTCCAGAGAAGGAGACTCCACAACCCCTCTGGGCAACCTGTTCCCATGCTCTGTCACCCTCAGAGTAAAGAAGTTCTTTCTCGTAGTCAGATGGAACTGCCTATTCTTCAGTTTGTGCCCATTGCCCCTTGTCCTGTCGCTGGGCACCACTGAAAATAGTTTGGCCCCATCCTCCTGACACCCACCCTTAAGATACTTATAGGCATTTGTAAGGTCCCGTCTCAGTCTTCTTCAGGCTGAACAAGCCCAGCTCCCCCAGCCTTTCCTCATAGGAGAGATGCTCCAGTCCCCTCATCGTCTTTGTAGCCCTCCCCTGGACTCTCTCCAGTAGCTCCTCATCTTTCTTGAACTGGGGAGCCCAGAACTGGACACAGTACTCCAGATGGGACCTCTCTAGGGCAGAGTAGAGGGGGAGGAGAACCTCCCTCGACCTGCTGGCCACACTCTTCTTGATGCACCCCAGGATCCCATTGGCCTTCTTGGCAACAAGTACACAATACAGTCTTTAAAGTTTTGTGTATAAGATAGCAAATCAGAAAACTAAATTACATCTCAGAATGGTGAAATCTTTTTAAAAGTAAATTTGATCTGTTATTATGTAAGTTGATAAATACATTACTTGCATAGAATGTCCAGAAATATATTAAAAATAATATGAGGTGCCTTTCAACTCTATAATAGTATCTCACAAATCATAGCTAAGTGATTAAAAGCTGGGCATGTGTCCTAAGCAAGGGCGGAATTTGGCTCATGTTATTTCTGCAACTCAGTATGAGTTGTATATATATCCGTATCAGCAGGAGAATATAAGACCGTCACTACAGTGTTGAGCTGTGATTAACATACAGTACTATGAGAGATACTGGTTTAGCAACTGTGTTGTAGCCATGAATGTCAAAAGAAAGAACTGATGCTTGTAGGCCAAGGTAGTCTTTTGTTAGACCATCTGATATAATTGGAAAAATGATCAAAAGCTTATGTGTTTTTTCCTCTAATATCAATCACTCGTGAAAGATGCTACTTTTTGCCTACAAACCTTTGCTGTTATGTTTATCTTTCTAAGTGTAGAGGACATATATTCTTATGTCAAATGTGCTCTTTTTAATATTGATTATTTGAGACATTGTATGTGACAAAGGTAAAGGAAATAAAGAAAGGAGCTTTGGTGAATGTATAGCAGAGTTTAACACAGGCAGACTTTCCAGACTGTGTTTATTATAAAGCACAGATCTCTCATGTGCAGAGACTGCAGTGAAGTGGCTAGAATTGGACTATACAGTAGCCCGAAGGTACACACTAAAAGGTATAAACTGAAGTTTACAGATTTAATTTTGTGGCAATTGCCAAACCTGGAAAAGAGGTTCAGGTTTTCTTCTTCTCATTCTGAAAATTAGAATGCTCAGTGTGATACTCCAGTCTTTCTTTTTGTGAAACGCAGACAGCAACACTTCAGTCCCAGTTCTTTCATTAAGACCAATGATTTAAGGCTGACTTAGAACATAATCTTTTGGAAAGATATGTGCCCTGGATCTAACAGTGCAAATGCAGGAGAATTTTTGCATCTTTTCCCTGGAGGCTGAAAGATGCCCAAACCCAAAAGATTTTTGATAAAATAGATTGTGACCAATTGCTTTAAACTTTCTGTTCTTCATGTGGCCAGAATTTTTAGCATAATGATTTTTAATAGCTTCAAACTGCACTTGCAATTCCATCTTAAACACTAACTGATGTACTTGTGTACTCCAGATGTTAGTCTTGCTGGGCTACACATGTCTTGAGCAGCCCAGATCTTCATGCAGTGCCAACTAAATGGGGGACAGGAATATCTGAAGATCTTGGATTTCAAGCATGCTGTGCATACTGTAGCTTGACACGGATCACAGGCTGGACTCCTGTTAATTTTGGTGCTTTCTAATGCGTGAAGTATTAACTGAAAAATGTAATCATATGAGTTTTTGGCCTTTTATGGACACAATGAAGGATCTGAAATCTGAGGCTTTCACAGCTCAGCTGAATGTCGTATTTACTTGCTAAGTGAATGGGAGTCAGACAGATTCACCTCCTATTTCTGAACAAAATTAATCTGAGACCTTGAACGTAGCCATAGCAAGCGGATTAAAAGTTGTAAGAAATAGTAATAAGCAGACCATCACTGAAAGTGTTGAGGAAGAAATGTGTCAATGAGGCAATTGAAGTAGGCAATGATTGTGTGGTCCCTGACAGTTGGGAAGAAGGACAGAAAAATATAGCAAAACCAAAAAAATCTGCAACGAAGATTTGCTCTGGATTTTGAAAGTTGAAGATATGTTTTCAGTCCTGCCAGAAGGAAAGACAAGAAACAGCAAAGGTTTTGTGTGGGGTAGGAGGCAGATACCATGAGGGGAAAAGAGTGTCTTTCGTATTCTGCAAAAGAGACAGGCAAAAATGGAAGAAAATAGCTAATGTTATGCAGAACATACAGAAGACAGTAGCAATCATCCATTGCCTTGATTTAACTCTTAGTATAATATACTGGGCCAGGCTTGCCTTCTATAACTCTTCTGATTTCAGTGGGATTACATCCAGGATTGATTTTGTCAATATATTCCTCTGCTAAAAATCAATTTATAAAAGCGAAAATTAAATAGAATTATTTTATTTTTAAGTATCTGTGTGTGCAAAAATAGAGATTTAATAAGTGTGTGTGGTTGGATATGACCAGTTTGAAACAAATCATTTAATGACTCCAGTACAAGTCTGTTGAAGTTGTTATATTTAAAGAAGCTATCAAGCTCCAAGGATTAAGCTGTTTATGCATAATATGGTTGTTACCTTAGCAGTGGGGCAAAAGTGAAAAAGCTTCATTTGCTTCAATCATACAGCCTTAGCATATCTCCGCTTCCACAGATATGGAGGATCATTTGTAGCACTGTAGGTGTGAGCTGCAGCTCATATGGGAAGGGAAAATAGTTACGGCAATGGTTACAGCAAAGCAATATGACATTGCTTTGCTGAGGAGTCAGGAATGGCATGGGAGAGCTACAGAGGTGTCAGGTTTGTAGAGTTTAGCTGTGATCTGTTTTAGCTTGAGTAAAAATGAAGAGCAGTGAGCACTCGGGAGCATAGAGGACAGCAATTTTTCTTAGTTTGTCAGCACACGAATAGTTACAGATCTACTGGATCGTGCTGGGTTTGCCTGAGGTGGAGTTAACTTTCTTCATAGCAGCCCGTATGGTGCTGTGTTTTGAATTTGTGACTATAATGGTTTTGGTAACACACCAGTGTTTTGGCTATTGTTGAACAGTGCTTGCACAGCCCCAAGGCTTTCTCTTTTTCGCACTCTGCCTCGTGAGTAGACTGGGGAGGGGACACAGCTGGGACAGCTGACCCGAATCAGCCAAAGGGATATTCCACACCATATAACATCTTTCTCAACAAAAAAACTCTGGGTGTGGTGTGCCTTCCAAGGTAGCAGTTGCTTGGAGCCTGGCTGGGCGTTGGTTTGCTTACGTGAGGTGGTGAGAAAGTGCCTTTGTGTCACTTGGGGTTTTTTTAGTTCCCATCAGTTATTAAATTGTCTTTATCCCAACCCACAACTTTTCTTGCTTTTGCTCTTCCTATTCTCTTCCTCATCCCACTGAGGTGGTGGTGGGGAGTGATGCTGGGTGAGTGCTTCATTACTGGCCGGGGTCAACCCACCACACGGCCTTTACTGCACAGGTTAACAGACTATACGGTTCTGTGCTCTCCGAGGCCTGCGACCTGATTTCCATAATAAGTATAGAGCCATTTGGCAGTTACGTATCCTTAGACTCTGAGTCACTGTCTTGGGCCATTTTCAATCAACCAGAACACCAGGAAAAATACCGAGCAGGTAAATGTCAGTGCCTAATGCCCCAGGACATAAATTTGTGTGGGTGAAGCTGGATTTTTCCTATGGAGTTGAATGAAACACAGACGTAAGTTTTTCCAGAACAGGTGGTTTTATCAGATAGGCTGATTTTATAGCCATTCAACAAATAAGTACATGCTTTCATTTTAACTGCCTTCAGGGCTTAGTATTTCCTGTCAAGGTGATGCCAGAACTGAACATCTATCCCTCACGTTATTTCTCTCAATGTACCCATGCCACCATAATGTGCAATTTAGTCTTTGAGGAACTATTCTTCACAGGAGGAAATGGTCATAAATGTGTGCTGTGGGGTAGAGCAGGAAGGGCAAGGGCAGTTTGTGCCACAGGCAGTTAGTGGAGGTGGCTGGTGAAGGACAGTCTGCAAGCTGGAAGGATTATTGCTAGCATAGGGATGAGGCTGGGGAGTCCTAGCACGGAGGCCAGCCAGTTAAAAATCAGATAGAAGACAAATAGAGCAAGACCGAGAAAACATTTCAGCATCATTCAGAAGATTGGTGTGATTTCACCTCCAGTTTGCAAATTGTAAACTTTTCCTTATTGATCAAGTTTTCTTGTATTTCCTTGGTGACTATCTTGCCATACACAGTCAATTTAAAAGAGTCTAAAACTTGAAATCAACACTGTAATAAAGAAAGGTAGGTTTGAACTGTATCAGGCATGAATATTTCTAAAACTAGCATTTTCCTTTGATGCTCCAGGTAGCACCACCTGGCACCACTCGCAGCTTTTATGGAGAGCTGATATGTGATGTATGGATGTGCTAGTCTCAGTAGCTGATACTGTAGTAAGTAGAAAGTGATGGCAGAGATGGACCTTGTATCTCTCCTATCAAAACTTGGACAGTTGTCTTGGGAACACAGATGATCATCCTAATACTGCTTTTTTGTAGTGATAAATGCCTTTGAATGACTTTTTGGACTAGAATAAAATGGTCTACAAAAAGGGTGATAATGATGAATATGCAGGTAACTAAATATTTAGTTCAGTGGGCAATTTTAATGCTACCCTAGAATACTAATGAGGATTATTTTAACCCAGAAAATTTTATTTTCTGAATATAACCCAGTAAATTTTGCATTTTAGCCTGAAGAAGAGAAGACTGAAGAGGGGGGTGTGTCTTATAAATGCTTATAAATATCTTAAGGGTGGGTGTCAGGAGGATGGGGCCAAACTATTTTCAGTGGTGCCCAGCGACAGGACGGGAGGCAATGGGCACAAACTGAAGCAGAGGAAGTTCCACCTGACCACGAGGAAGAACTTCTTTACTCTGAGGGTGACAGAGCATGGGAACAGGTTGCCCAGAGGGGTTGTGGAGTCTCCTTCTCTGGAGATATTCAAACCCCACCTGGACGAGGTCCTGTGCAGCTTGTTGTAGGAGACCCTGTTTCGGCAGGGGGGGTGGTCTAGATGATCTCCATAAGTCCCTTCCAACCCCTACCATTCTGTGATTCTGTGATTCTATTTTTTTCAGTGATTTCTTGGTATATATACAGTTGTTAAGAAAATAATCTTTTACCAGCAGTAGTGGAAATGCTGTTAAATAACAGAGCAAATATTTCATGGATTATAATCTGTTTTTTACAAAGGTGATTGCTCTTAAAATGTAATGATTTTGAACAAAAATTAGAGGAAAAGTCCTTAGGAATGGGGGGAGAAAATTCCTTTTTTAGAGAGCAGATGCTATTCTGCCAAAGAACTGAATAAAGAATGTTATGAAGAAATACTCTTTCTTCATTTTCTGCAAATCATCAGGTCTCAGGCTTGTATATGAAAACACTCGATTAAAACACTTTGAAGTCAGTGGGAGTTTTTCCATTGAGTGCCATAAGCTTGTGGCTTATAACATGCTAATATACTGGACATGGGGAATGTGTTTCTTCACTGTACTAATACTGAAAATGGAGGTGTAGTGTTGTTTTTCTGAATCATAGCTTGCAGGAAAGCTTATAGATTTTACCTAGTTCTGTGCTGATGAGCAAACTAACTGGTTTTTTGTGACTCCTTTCAGCCTGTGCAGAGACCAAGCATAATGTTTGTCCTTCTAATGCCATGATGGTTTTGAATATTGCATATAATGGTTTTAAATATTACGCCCAGATGCTAAAGGCAGAATTACCTTAGTCAGGGCAGTACTGGGCATCTGCTGCGATGGGAGGTATTACTATACTCTTCCCTATTTCTTCTGGTGGTATTGAAGACCAAGGACAAAATTATCCTTAAAAGCAGAATTTAATTCTGAATACCTGAAGTAGTTTTGTTGGGACACATTTGACACACATTAGTAAGCAATGTCTTGTAGGAATGCAAATATGGCACTTCTTACCCACATACTTCAGGATTACATGTCTGTGATCATTTAAGGGCAAGGGAAGCCCTCATTTCAGTTGGCTTCAAGCAAGTCAAATTGCAGTAAGTGTTCAGGGCCTTTTTCGAGAGAACTTTCTCTCATACCATTCTTCCCATAAACCACTGATAGATTCTTTAAGCACTTAATGTTTGATGATTATACTGTTTTTTTCCTCTTGGATGAAAGTATAATTGAGTTAAAACAATCTTTCACTGATTAATACTTCATTTACAATAAGCATAACTGTAGTGATTTTATCTGTCACTCAAGTTGCTGCTACCTTGTAAAGCTACATTTAAGAAAGCCTGCTGTTTTCTTCCCTAGACTAACTGGAAATCACAGTTGGTTAAGCAGCATCACAGAAGGTCATTGTTCTTACAAATAAGCAATAGAAGATAAAATTATCCAACATAGTTGAAGAAAGACTTCTGGATATCTTTTTCACGTAGAAGTACATTTTTGCAAAACAGTGTTTGAGAAATTGGCATCACCATATGAGACGGTCTAATCCAAGTCAGTGAATTCTGGTTAACCATTCAGATATGTTTGAACCACTGATATTTAGCTTGTTTGGGTTTATGTCAGATGAACAGATTTTTCATGCCAGGAGGTTTGACTGTAGCTTGACTCTGGGCGTATTTACTGCAGAAAACAGGGTGTGTCGTTAGGGCAAGTTGTAGGAAACAAGAACAAAGAGTCTGAGTTTTTTTGTTGTTGTTACATCACATTCTTATGAAAAGATATCGTAATCCTCATAGGACAGGGAGAAAACATAGAAAACTGGGATACAGAGCCATAGAGTTGGATCAGACTATTACCATTAAAAGCAGAGCTCTGGGTCACAGAAAGGGTAAGTGATTTGCCCAGAGTCACAGAGGAAGTATGTTCCAAGTCAAAGGTTTGAAAACTGGTGCTCAGATTCTCAGTTACTCTTCCTTTACTGCAAGAACTAGTGAGTTTTGGAGCCAAACAACATCATGTCTTTTCTCTCATTCTCTGTCCTTATCACTCTCTTCCTGTACTTGCTACCTTTTTGTTTTATTTTATGTGACACTGAAAAAAAAAAAAACAACACAGCAGTAACTGGTAGATTTTTACTGATGTGCCACAGTCTCTGGAAGCCCTATTTGTACATTATATATTCTACATTCTGCACCACCAGAATAATGATTTGTGACTGAGTATATAGCCAAGGGCCTGTCCTAATTTGCATTGTTAAAATTTTAACTAATACAATAATATCCCTGCAGGTCATTTGCAACCTGCGTAATCTATTTGCTGAAGCAATGTCATGTAAATTAGAATTGTGAGCAGATGATTGTAAATGATTAAGTTAGCATGTCTTAAGAAGTTATCACCCTTGAGCTGAGATGCAGTAACTGATTGTTGCATGCTTCTATTTCATGACAGATAAACTCTGGCTAATTTAATGATAATTTAAGTCACTGTGCAGTGCATGATTGTCTGACCATACCTTACAATCTGTTCTTTTAAATACCTGGATAATTTTATTTTTTCACAATGAAGTCTGAAGTTGCTTACAGCTATCTAAAACTCAGATTCATCTGACAGTATCAGTACAAGGTCACAAACTTGACTCTTAGATGTTTCAGAAAATGAATTTTTTTCAGGGATCTGTTTATGGCACTGGAGGCTGCTGCTGGTTTTAGATTCTGTTTCCAGTGCAGGTACGTGGCAGCACACCAGCCAGTCTGCTTGCTCTGGCACAGGCATTGAACATTGTCCTTGGGGAGAGCGTGGCCTCTGTACCCTCTTTACTGTCTTTGAGTTTTCTGTATTTGCTGAAGTAAACACTGTTAGATGTTGACATCTTTATATTCAGTATCTAACATGATAAAGTAAATGGGGAGGTAACCAAAGGACGGGGGAATTTTCTTGGGACGTCTCAGAATTGTTGCTGTTCCCTACTAAATGGCTCTATATGCATATAGTTCTGACATATTTTAGAAGGAAGGGCAAGGCACGAGCCAGAATGCTCGTAGAAGATTCCTTTATCCAGTGCGAGACACATAGATTGATACAGCCACCATATTTTCTTGGAGATCTGTGACACACTGCATAGCCTCAGAGTTCCCCTCAGAAGAAGCAGATTTTCATAATGGGACCATAAGCAGACATGTGCTGGTTGGGGGAGCTTTTGGGACAAGACAAGCTTCCAGAATACAGAGCACAGGCTGATACTCAGGAAATAGTCAGATACCTATGCTGAGTGCTGCCAAAGTAGGGCTCCAGCTAGGCAGTTTAAAAAACCTAGACAGAGATTGTATCTGGCGTATTTTTAGAAAATAATTATGCACATTCTTTTGAATATTTAAAAGGATGGTGAAAACTGTATCATTCATCTGGCATGTTGGTTTAAAAAAATAAGAGATGCTGTTAGAGCCTGAGAACAGAGACATTGTATCTATGAGAGATTCACAGACGCTTGATTTCATTCATCCACCCACACAGTCTGAGATAAGCATAAGAAAATTGTTCTACTGCAAGATGGAAAGTTAACTGGTTTCAAAAACTGTCTTGGAGGTCAAGGGCTTCCATGATAAATTTTCTACATTTTTATTTGATGCTGTTTCTTAAAGTCCATATAAGAGTTGGTTGGTAATGTTCTCAGGGCAGAGAATTCACATTCTGACAAATGTATCGCTGTACATTAAAAAGGATGCTATCATGAATGTGCTGTCATTACCAATTAATGTTCTTATTGCCATTTTCTTTCTTGTGATAACGTTTAATTCATTCTCACCTTAATAGAGATTCCTGTCAAAAAGAAATGAGAGTGAATCTCAGACAAAAAGAAATCAGCAAATGAGTTGGGCCTAGGTAGGCTATTTAACATTACAAAGAAAGCAGCCAACTTCCTCTCTAATTATGTCACATTTTTGTCACTATCTGATGGATCCTTCACTGCTATAATTTGTAAAAGTACTGTGTGAAATCTGTTTGAACTGTGCTGATAAGCATAGTTGAGGAACTGGAACTCGGAAGTTGGATGGGCCTAATCGTTGCAAGTATGGCTACGTTAGTGCAGGGCTCTTCCGCTTATTAGTGCAACTGAGAAATCAAATTAGTCCAATAGTATGTTATGCTGTATGTTTAGCAACACGTCTAGAAATGTTTACTGTAGTTTTATGATAATGGCTTTATTCATGATGTTAGATGTGCTTTGAAGTGATGGAGCTGATTGAGCTCCAAGTGCCTGACTCGCGTCAATTTAGAGTGAGACTTCATTCTAAAAGTTTCTTATAAATAGGAAATTCCTGAAAAAAAAATCAGAAAACTCCCCAAACCTTATACAGGTTGTTGCTCACATTAAATGTGTTCTCCAGTATCACAGCAACAGTTGTGCAAGACTGGCATTTCTGTAAAGTACTTGGATTCTGCAACATGGCATTTTCTGACAAACCATCAGTGAAATCTAGTTTACAGATTATCCTTAAAGTGTTCCTTGTCAAGCTCATTTTCTCCTTCCTATGGAGGATATTCTCCTCTGATTTGTCTAAGCCACAGCTGCTTTCAATCATAATCTCCAGAAGAGGTGCTGTCTGGGTAAAATATACGGTCAGGTACCATGTGCCATCTAACTTAAACAACTATACCTTTGTTAAAATCTTACATGGCAGAGAGTGAAGTTCCTGGTCTGCTAATGTAAAAGCCTTTGCACTCTATTAAATTCATGGCGTCTGCAGAGTTGTTTTCAACTATGCCTTGCATGAAGACTGAGGGAGAGCTCTAGAAAGCAGCGTGAATCATGCAAGAACTTGTGGTTTTCTTTTACTTGGTGTTGTTATTGAGGTCTATGGACCATACCTAGAAAGGAAAACTCATATTTTCAGGGAGACTATGATTTGTGTGAAGCACAATGCACCGTTGCTATACAAGAATTGCCTTATTTTTCTGAAAAAGCCTGGTACTTTTGGCATTATTCACAGAAGGCTATATAGCACGCTTTGACAGCAATATGCATACCTGTAAAAGCATCTCTGAAGGTTTCAGTGCACCAGTAATTAGCTGAAATTATTTTTGAGATATGATGCAAAAATGAGCATGTAGTTGTATCATCTGAAACCAAAACAAAGCATGTGTTTTTCTCATGGTTTTTAAAAATTTGCATATGGATTTCAACTAAGAATGTTCAGTTGGGGCCTAACTGTGAAAACAACCCATGGGAATACGTTACCATTCATCCCAACCTGCTCCTCCTAAAGTGGCAAACAACATAGATTTCATTGTGCACTTTCAATGACTCCCAGAAAAACAGCTCATATTATTAGTCCACTGCAAATGAATAGCAGTGAATGTTTTCCTACATACATTATTTTCCCACATGCATGGTTTCCTGGATACATTTATGTACGCCCTACATGTATTAGTTTTCTCACTTTCCAGACTAAAAAATACTTTCTTTTTTCTAAAATTCATTATAGACAACTTGTATAGGAGCCAGAAACTGCACATGCTTTCAATATATGGAGAAGAACATAATTTTGGAAAATACAGTTGGTGAAGAATTGTTTTTATTTTGTCAGAGCAAAAGTTTGACTGATGAGGGCTATTTCCTCATGGCAGACAGGGAAGGGGGAAGACAGCCTTTTAGATCTTGTCACGTTTTCTTCTTTTAGTGAAAAAAAAAATACTGAAATTCTTCCAGAATCATTGTGGTTTTCTTGTGACACCTGTTTTGGGGACGACAGTTTACGCACTAGTTTTCTCCTACACCTTCTTTCTGCAGTATTTTGTTGAGAGTATTCCTCTATCACAGAGGGTGGAGAGGAGGAACTGAAAGTATTTGCTGTCAGGCTGGCATAATTGTGTTTCTGTTGTCATTATGTCTTAAGTACTGTAATCTTTTCATGACGGTATTTTGCCATAACCTGATTCACTGAAAAAAAGCAAGTAACATAAATGGACACTGCTCAGGCTGGGTGCTGGGAGCGGCAGGGACTCTCCCAGGACCTCAGGGCACGGCCGGGCACCCAGGGCCTGTTCCACCGCCCCAGCCAGGAGCCGGGGGCAGCTGGGGGCACCAGGGCAGCCCCAGCCCCAGGCCTCCGGCACCTCCGTGGCGATGAGGCAGGGCCAGGATGCGGGCCTGTGGGTGGGCCCAGCTCGTTGGGCCGATGGCTGGGCAGGGCTGTGGGGAGCTGGCGAGCAGCCCTGCAGCGACGTGGCCGTGGCAGGGACTGACTGCCCGGGGGGCTGAGGGGTGGTCCTGGGCCGTGGGTGGGGGGAGGAGGCCCGGGGAGAGGCCACTGGTGCCCTCAGGGTCCCAACAGGAAGCATCTACCATGTTTATACTCTGCTTCAGGGAGACCTGTGGCAGCCTCAGGGCGTGTCATGGAGGGGGCCCTTCCCACAAAGCCTCCGCTCCAGGGACAGGTTCCTTTCTTAGCTCGCTGGGAGGTGGGAGCCAACTTGCAGCTCTTCAGCTCTCAGCACAAGTACTTTGAGAACATGAGCTCTAACCAGGCATGCAAAAAGCACACCAGCTATTTCGGTTTTAGTATTAAATTTTGGGCCTGATGAGTGGGGGGTACTATCCTGGTTGCCTTGCTGGGCTGGCACAGTCACCTGCGTTTGAGGGTGTAGACATGGCAACCCCCACCACCCCTGCTTCCCCCCTTCACCTGGCAAGGCCCAGGCAGGTCGTTCCCTGCAGTGAGCACCCCATCGCCATCAGCGCTGCAGGTGTCAAAAGGGAAAATCACCCCTCCCGTGGCAGGCTGCAGCATCTGGATGGCGAATGCCCTACAGCAAGTGGACAAGGTGGGCTGCGTGGCCTCTCTGTGCTGGTTTGGTTGCTCTTGTCCCCGATTCTTCAGGGTTTTCTCTTCCTGATTCATGGAAGAGCTTTGGAAAGTGCTCTGGGGCTTTATAGCTTTTGGATGCTGAGAAGGTTTCTTTCCCTCCTCTTTGTGTTGCTCACTTTCTTGTTTTCTGTACCATGAGTTCACTTTGTAACGGCAGTGAACAGGCATGCAGTAATCTCCATAAATGGAGAAAGGCAAATGCGGACTGAAAATGCGCCAGAGAAGTGCAGAGCTACCAGCCAATTTCACAGCATCATGCAGCCAAGCCAGAAGACATGAAATAATACATGGCCCCTTAACTGGCCTAACGTGACCAACACTGTGCCTGCAGCGGTACTGCAGCACGGCACCATCAACGTCTGCCACAGGGAAGTGTAAAGCCAGGAATCCCATTTCAATTGCAGATTTTACGCTTCTGTACTTTTCCAAAGAACAATGAGTTTGGTTTTTTTAACTGTAAACCTTTTGGATACAGTCAAAGACTAAACAGAATTCCTTTGTATACCAAACTGCTGCTGATCTGCTCCATGGCCTTGGTGTTACGTTCAGCCTCCTTATGATTCAGTTCTGCATTTCCGTTCTTCACAGGGCTGTTATAACGTTTAACTAATTAATGTCTGTACATTTTTTGATGTCCTTGAGCTATTAGAAATATAAAGCTACAGATATGCAGACAAATAATAATATTTCAGGCCTGCTAAACCCTGGTTTCAACCTGTAGTCACAAAATTGAATTGCCAAAGTGTGAAGCAGGGAAGAAGCTCTGTGAGAAGCTGCAATGAGGAAAGGACCTCCAAAAGCATTACCTTTTTTTCCTCTCTACAGATGAAATGCTTCATTATTTTACTTCCTGAGTTTGAAGCGTTATTATTTTTTGATCCCAGTTCTTTTCAGAAAGCATTTAAGTTGCTGTTATTCCAACAATGAGATGATAATGGTAGAAGAAAATAAAAATTTCTCCACAAAATTAAAATTCTCAGGATGGTCTGGGTGACAATTTCTGTGTGGGCTAAAAAATAAAGAATTAATATTTTCCAAGATTCATTATTCCATTAACTGCTACTATTCAAGCCAGGACTGCTTCCAGCTTATCTTTGGGATTGTGATTTCCATTTAGCATCTATGCTGCAATGCAATCACAATGAGCTGCGATATTTTCAGTTTTTAAGTCAGCCAATGTGTCTGCAGACTCAGCGACTGTCACAATTTTAGTATTCAAGTGTGAATTTTTACTACCTAGTTCATGGTTGGTTCACTGAGTTCAAAAATAGCAACAAGATAGAAAGATTTGAGCTGATTTTGAATGAATTTTCGCAGACTTATAGTCTACTTTCAGGGATTCCAAAAGTAAAGACAGAAGCCACTTTTGGAGGGTAAATGATTTATTGAAAATTATTTGCTCGGCTCTAATTAGGATAAACTTTTTTTACTTACGGAAATAAAGGGACTGTACAGGCTCAGTTGTTTATTAATTCCAATATGTATCATTTCTGTGTGTGAATAATTTTGAAACTGATGATACCCAAGTTCAATTATTGTGCGGTTAGTTACTATGGATACTTGGTTTGCAAAATGTGTGGCTTTATGGCTTAATTTCTGCCAGAGACCATATTGTTAAATAAGATGCCTTTTTTTAGACAAACACATGAAGTGGCATGAAAGTATGTTCATAGTCATGCACACAGATCTGACACAGAGAGGTCTGAGTAAATATCAGTGAGCTTTATTTTGCAATCATCTCTTTGTATGTCTTGGAGCAGATTTGTCAGATTTGTATAAATAGGGCTTTTCTAATAATGGCTTTTATGTAGAAGAACAATCATTATTTTTGTTTTGACAAAACCATCCTTGCTTCTGTCTCCCCACATGCCAGCACTAATGCAGCTCTCCTGAAGCCTGGTTAGCTTTCCTGACCTTTGCTGTTGTTGCCCAGTCTCATGGAAGTATTGTGGTACAAACAGATCATCCTTTAGTTATCAAGGCTAAGTGTGCTTCACTTTGTTTCTCACTTTAACATGTTTCCTCTGGTAAAAGAATTCTGCATTTGTTTCATTAAATGTTGTCAGATATTACTCAGTGACATGTTTAGCAATAAGCAGTGGGTAAAAAAGCCTCACCACACAGTTGTTGCTGCCATCTTCCCATCTCAGGTCCTGGGGCTGTTGCTGACTCTTGTGCTTTGGGAATCCTCCCAATGGCCAGCTTCTGCATGAAAATCATATGTCTATTCAATAAAAAATAGGTTTAAAGTTAGAATTACCTTTTTTACAGTAGTCACATTGCAGGATCTTTAGACACAGTAAGACACAACTAATTATAGAATAGCGATACTGAAGCGAATGGATGAACCATTTGTGGGGCGTGGGTTGTGGGGTGATTTACTGAAGCAGGTAAGAAATGGCAGGAGTAACCTGTGAGCCACCCTTCTGAGGTTAGTGAGAAAGCTCAGCTGAAAACAAAACTCTCTGTAGGCGCTTGCATAAGCAGGGCCACTTTCTCAAACAAGAGCAAAGAGAGAAGATTTATTTCTTCATCTTCAAATGTCTGACTAGTTTGTACAAAGTTAGGTGACAAACTTTTGACTCATAAAGCAGCCGAAGAGAATTGTTCATTCAAAGTGTCAGTACTCATTATTTCAATCATTGCTATGATAATGAGAGTTGAAAATGCAGTCACCGTGGATGGGTGCTAACTGGATGAGAAGGTGTCAGTGGATGGATCCCAGTATTTATGCAGCCCCCTTTACAAGGCAAGGCGTATGATTTATATAGCCTCAGTTGTCCTGCAGATAAAGGCATCCTCAGCTAAGAAGAGGCCGTTTTTGTGAATTGGTGAGCATGGCTTGGAGCCAGAGACCTTGAGATCTGCAGATGGGTGAATCTTTCCAGCTTCATGGGGCTGATTCAGCCCCGCGTTTGTGTGCAGAGGCAAAAACTGCTGCTGGCTGTCATCTGCTGCACCGGCACCTTTGAGAGCACACCAGCAGACGCTTACAGGCACGAACTGTGTCAGAGCCGGATTGCTGCTGAGAACTGCCGAATGAATTGTGATGTGTAATAATTTTAAAATCTAAACTCTATCTTTTCCTGTATTCTGTTTGGGCCTGTGTATTTTAACACTTTGAGCAATAGGTGGTGGAAATTAAGTGCCCCTTACCTTGACTGGTATTTTATCAGGTTCTCTCCTCCATAATCCTTCCCAACAAAATGGTTAATAAATGGTCATTAAGAACAAGTTACCTATTTGAACTTATTTTTTGAATGCATAGTCTCCTCTAGTTTGGGTTTCTATTTTATTTCTCTTACTTAATTCAGTCATTTTATAGGTTCATGACTTTTCCTTCAGCTGCTTCTTATCTCTGTTGTTAAGAATCATGGGTAACTGGAGGGTTGGCAATGTAGTCTGGAGAAACAGATTTAGCAGTCTGTATTTTCTCCTAAGGGACAATTTTAATATATTTTGTTTTTAGTATCTTATGCAAACTGAATAATTGATTTAAATGACCCGTCGTGTGCCAATTGCTTAATAGGCTGTTCAATGTGGTGCTATCACAATGAGTATGAAATGTCAAAAAAGTAATAACAATGAAGTTTAAGAGAAGTGAGTGCTTCATTCATGGCTGGGAAAAGTCTTGCCAATGAAAAGGGGCAGCTCCTGTTCCAGCTCCACTGAGGAGACGATGTTACTGGCTGTCTATGAGAAAACACTTGGGCTCGGTGTGGAAAGACTGATCACAAAAGCTAGATCATGATTCAATCTTTCGAAATGTTTGATGTTTTCATTAGGATGAGCTTAATATTAAAAAAAAAAAAAAAGAAAAAAAATCAGGTATTTGGAATTTGAAAGCTTGATATTTGGAATTCTTCTTAGATGACCTATATGTCCAATTTTATAGTTTCACATAGCTGATTTATATTTGAGATGAATGGCCAAGAATAGCACAGCATGTAAAATACTTTAAAAATACATTTTAATTGTAACTTAAACAGGAATTAAGGTAACAAGTACTCTTTCTCTGTCATAACAACATTTGTTGGTGAAAAAAGGTATTACTTTGTTTGTTCTTATATAGCTCTTATCACAAGAGCTAACAGTCAATGAAACCTTACCTAGTGTGATTTTGTAATTTTTGTTTTAAATTCATATTGTATCATGAATGAATCCTTCAGAGTGAAACGTCTTGGTTTTAGGAAATACTTTGTAGGTTCACCTCATGCTGTGCATGAAAATGTAACAATTTAAAGGTAAAATTTTCATAAGCAGTCAAATCAGATGAGAGACAATTCCTAGGTGAAAGGAAAATGTGCTCCTAAATAATAAGTGCTTAATAAGTTACTTTCAAAAGTCACAAAGGATTCCAAACAAAACATGAAAAGGAAGTTTCTCTTACTCTGTACCAACGATCCAGGCATTTCCGAAGCGAGCAGGTTGTGGCACCCAGAGCCTCTTCAAGCAAAATCTCCTACCCTGACCTACCGATGGGAAATGGAGCTCTGAGAGGCCCTGATTTAGATCCTGGGTGTCAAATGCACCCTGTGGATCCAAAGGAGTAGAGCAGACTTTTTCCTTTTTTTTTTTCCCTCTGACTTAACTCCCTGTCACTTCCCAATATGGTCAAATACAGCACACAATGCTAGCAAATTGTCTTTGGTATTGTTAGATGTTTTTGACTGACTGTGGTTTATCAGCAAACAGGATTGTCCAAGAATGTCAGACTAGCATTATGGGAATGAGAAAACAAGTGGCATCAGCACGAAAGCTATGCCTCACACTAACGAGAAGCGTATGTACCGTGTTGAGACTAAACATGTCCAGTGTTATGGAATTCTGAAAATTAAATTATTTCAACTGTTTCCTGATCAGATCAGTGTTTGAAATAGCCCAAAAAATAGAGGTGTAGGAAAAAAAACACAGCCTGCTGGATGGAAACTCTTGGGGAGATGATTTTTCAGAGATACTAAGCATGAACACATCCTATGGAAATCCAAGAACTACTTGAATACTGAGTACTTGACTTATATAAGCCTTAAAATTACTGTTTTATCTTTAATTTGTTGTATGCATCACATCACATCTTTACCTTAAATGTGATACTTTTCTATTTTGTCCTGAGAAGGAAATGTAATTTGATCTACATTTTCTGCCTTATCCTATCCTGCTATTTTCTAATATTGTCATATTCACTGTTCTGTGCCAGTGCACATGCTCACAGTGCAATCAGTTTTCCCTTGCAATCAGAAAGGGGTCTAGAACTGTCATCTGGATTTAACGATCTCTGCATTGCCTTTAATAGGCAGTAACCCTTTTTTTCCCCAAAGACCTCTTATTAAGGCAATCACCTGGGTGTTTCAGGATGAAACACACAGTGGGCTTTTTGTTTCACAGTTTTACTTAGTCCTATTAAATTTCTAATTGCTACCTGGAATTAATATATTTGATGAATGTCAGCTGGTACTCTGCCCCTTTTCACTGGCCACAGGCAGCTCTAGCCTGTCCCATGCAGACCTCTATGGTACAGTAGCATCAGTTGTCATATCTGACGATACTGTTCATATGCTGTCTGTGGAAGGAAGGAGTAAGGGTGAGTTCAAAAGCATTTTGCAGGCATACGCTAATCGAGTGCTGAAAACTTTAAAAGGACAGTTTTTTATTTATGAAATTCTACATTGGCGTTTTATGAACAGCTCATACAATTTTCAGATTATACTTTTCCATGTAATTTAAATGACCTGCTCTCAGCAGATGTTTGGTCTGCCAGCTATCTGTAAGACCATAGTGCATGTTTCCCATTGCCTTACTGATTTCCAGAGGCCTTTAATGGGGAGAAGGGAGTTTAGACCACTGGCAGTGATGGATTTACAAAAGGGTATGTTTGGCCCACTGATTTTCAGAAGTAGTAATGTCACCCAGTTTGAATGAGATGAATAAGTTAAAAAATAAATTATATCTAAATAAATACTTTTTTATTTTTTTGCTTTAATGATTTGATAAAGAGAACAATACTGATTACTTTTTGTAAAACTATGTTAAAAGAAAAGTGGTGGTATTTTATCTATAGGGAAGAGGCATAATAAAAATGAAAGGAACTGGCAGCAATATCAGTATTCTTTTGGGCCTCGATGTGCAGACGGTACAACAAGCTGAGATTTTGCCTGGTTAATACAAAACAAAGCCGGTTGTATTTAGCCTTGCTTTGCAGTGATCATGGACACATACAGGTTTACAGTGTCATATGCTGGCATGAGTGGTTTCTGTGTATTTTCTTCACTGTAAGAAGAAGAAAAAAGGTCTTAGGTTCAGTTCTAAAACTCTCCAGTCATCTCTGGTTTAGATTGTAACTCAAGTAGCAAGGTGACACTACAGCTATTTCAAAAACCACATGCTACTCATGAAAAAGTTATTAGAAAAAATGTGATATTTTTCTCAAAAAACAAGCTTTCCATGTTTCTAAATGAATCAAGATTAATGTTTTTTTTGCCCTTTTCAGAAGAATTTTCCAAATCAAACTTATTATTTATGGCAAGTTTTTAAGATTTAAAAATACTAGTTTTATGCTATCATATTTTGGAAGAGGAGTTTCTTCTTTTTTCTACTATTTTTGAAATTTCTTCTTTAAAAGTCCTCAAACATCCTCAGCTTCTGTGCTTTCAGAAATTTCCTGGTGGAAACAATTTTAAAGAAATGGTGTAGAAAAAAATTTCCCCGGATATTTATCTTCCCCTCACTTCCCCCACCCCACCCCCCGCCCCAGGTAGATTGCTGGGCAATAGTAAAGAGTGGAGAAGAGGAAAGAGAGGCAAGAATCCACCAAGACAAACAGACCAAATCCAAAGACTTCAGGAGGTAAATATACTTGAAGGTCTAGCTCCACAAGCACCTCCAGAAGGAATAATTATATTGCGACTCTGAGAATAAAGTCAGCAGACCTTGAAACATTGAGGCTGGGTTTTATCTCACCTAACTCAGGCTGCCTAGCAGTTAGGAGCCTGGTATGAGGAAATCATCTGGGTGATGGAAGGAGATGACAGACTAGTTTATTCCACCTGTATTATTAGCTGAAGTTATAGAATATTAACTAATTAATGTTTTTGTTTTGCCTAGTTAAGTTTCATACCAGCAACCATAGCTGAATCTCAACCTAATTGTTCATATTAAGTCCAACATTTATTTTTTGAATATACCATTACAGAGCAGATAAACAGCTATCTGTAACAAAATTGACAAGACAAATACAAAGTTAGTTAACCACTCCTAGATCCCCGGGAAGTTTGATATCATTCAATAAACAAGCAGTTTATTTTCAATAGATGGGCATGCAGTGGCTGTTGAAATCAAGTTAGTAACACTGCCCCATTTCTCAGGAGCGGAGTTACCAGTAGGAAAATGAGGATGAAGAGAAGGATGTCATGCCTTTACTCCACTCCAATTAATAGTGCCAAATGCTGCAAGCATACTGTAATATGGTCCATTAGTGGCTTTGCAGTTCCCTCTCTCCTGTTCAGCTCCAGAAACAGATGCATTTCAGCTCTATTCAAAAAGCAGGAATAATAATATTTGCAGAGCTGGGTGAAAGCTAGAATTTCACCAAAGGGAACATGAGACTTGCTGACTGTTGTGAGGGGAGAAATTTGTGAAAACGTTAGGACAGGTTGCGCAAAACTTTTAATGGGATTTCTACAAAACTTCAAGATACTTAACTTTACCCAAAGCGTACAATTTTTTTGCAGGTTTCAGGGTTTAGCTTTTCAAGTCTCAGGTTTGTAACTACAACATGCACACGCTTAAAAAGGAAAAAGTGCCCATAGCAAACACAACATTTGTCCTAGTAATGATCGCTTTGAAATTCTTAGTAATCGAATATATTTAGCTGCATAGCTAAATATTTTTATTTGAAAGATAGAAGAAGTATGTGTGGGGTTAAGAAGAGAGAAGGTAATTTGCCATGACCTATTTTCGTTACATTCCAATCAAAATTGCACCACTTAGCTGAATACTAAAAAAGGATGCCTGAAGCACACTTGCATTAAATCATCTGTTAATGTCGGGCCAAATTTGTCTTGTCTACTAGCTTGTAGGTGATGACAGCCCTCCGCAAAGGATACCTGTGTTCTGCACACTCGTCAGAAACTTTTATGTGCTAGGATAGCAAAAAAGGCCTGAAATATTGACAGTTGATGTGAAGAAAGACATCCAAAGACCTAAGATGAAGAACTAAGAAAACAGTTGGAAATGCACATCTTTGCTGCAACTAGATCTGAAGTTATGATAGTCTCTAATTCAGCCAAAACATTGATGTTTTAGCATAAGAGATTAATAGGATGAATTGTTCTTGAAGTAAAATGAAATATTTGCAAATTCAGTCATGGTGTGAAAGAAATGTAACTTCTCCAGATTTCATGGTATTGCAGCAAAATTTGGCTTCTGAGTAAGTATCACAACCAGTTAACTACTTGTCCCAGTTAACCACTTAATGAGTTAACTACTTTAATCTGAAAATCTAAATAAGATAAAGCTTTCCCACGGCCATTCTAATATGTTTTGATTTCCGTCTGGAACAAAACACCAAAGACTCTTTTATTTCTTCAGTTTATTTTAATCCTT
>Ga0065711_1036580_pt1:5000-20834 | contig 20834 bp, 10 predicted proteins | sample Hoacrofraction12_FD_59098 | JGI IMG/M metagenome (GOLD analysis project Ga0065711, IMG submission 59098) | Hoatzin crop microbial communities from Cojedes, Venezuela - Epithelial fraction 12 v2 (version 2) | ecosystem: Host-associated > Birds > Digestive system > Esophagus > Crop...
GCTATATTCTGAGAGTGTAAATAGCCTAGGCAGAGACTAAAACAAACTTCAGTTTATAAATTCAGTTTACGCTGAAGTAAAATAGAAACTCAGCTCCTCTACCACTTCTTAGCAGCTCTTAAACGTAACACTCCACACCATGCCATCACACTATACGCTTTTACAAACAGACGAACAGTATACTTGAAAGACGTTTTTCAAGTAATATGGTAGTAAATAGAAATCTAGGAGAGAGGAGAGTGCATAGAACTATGAGAATGCTTAGAAAAATAATGGAAATAGTAATTTTTGCATGCTAATATAACTCTCAACTGAGTTTGTTCACAGATAGATCCACACTAAATACCGTATACATCTATATAATTGTAAAACTTTAATCAAGATTTTATAAAGCTAAGTTCAATTTCATAATAAAAGGCATCTGTAAACTGTTGGCTGAACAAAACAGTAGTATTTTTTCCTTTACCCACTTAAAACGCACAAGACCCCACGTTTGCACTCAAGACTTGCATTATGAGTTAATAACTGAGCACAAGAACGAGTTTATTTGTAACACGAGTCAAGATTCGGTAGAAGTTTATTCTTAAATTTATTTTCTTTCTTCTCCTGAACAGACCTTTCTTAACTACCCTTTCTTCTGAAATGAGGTCTTAAGCAGAGATCTCAGTTCAGCTGTCTAACTTACACATACGGGCTTGTTTGATAGTAAATGGAGGAAGAATTCAGCTCCAGAGATTCATACCATCCTACCATAGTTTTTCAGGTCAGTAGGAACAGGATGAACCATTACCACAAGCCTATCCCATGACTACAGAAGGAACCTAACTGACAGCCTCAGTTTAGACACCTAAATTTAGATGACCTGTCTCAGGGGGATTGAATCCACTCTACAATCAGTGAGGTATGAGCAGAAATTTTTGTTCTCTTTCAGATTACTCAGAAGATGTTAACAGCCATTTATTTTCAGAACTGAGGTGTGTATGGTCTATTTGAAAACTGAAACAAGGATACCTAACTTCCACTGAGTGTCAGTTATCACATTTTTAAGCTGTTTGTGGTTCACAATAAACATGAAAAAGCCCAGAGACTGGTGACCTATGCCATACTGTAAGAGACTTCCACTCTCCAGAACCGACATTGCTACACACGAGCTAACCTGGCTCAATCTGGAGATATTGCAGATACTCCAAAATAGGGGAATTGTATCTAACCATTAACAAGAGTCTAAGAACCTACAAAGCATCAATGTCACATCTGCTAGTTCCTCCACACCAAAGAAACATTTGGGGTTAATGCATGATTAAGACCTGAGAGGAATGCAACAAAAGGGTATGCAGGTGGCAGAGGTCACTGAGGCATAGTATAAAGGAAAGAGAGGGTCAAGTTATTATCTGGAATGCATCCACAGGGCACAGCCATTTTTTAAACTAGTTTTTATAATAGCCATGCCTGTATTGATTTAATAATATCTGTATGCTATAGATTTACTCTGCACACCATGAAGAACTACATCAAAGATTGAGTTGCGAAAATAGGTCTGGTTTCTTTTCCTTACACAAGGTAAGGAGAGATTGAAGGCTTTCAGGATAGGACATACTATATTGCTTTATTAGTCTTGTGTCATATGAAAAGAGAAACATCTGTCACCCAAACATCATCAAGTCTTTCAATTGCAAGTCTTTGGGTAAAATAACTTGAACACCATAAAAATGAAATTTGACTTTTAAATCAAAGTAACTAATATACCTCTGTGTACATGACAACTAACATACTGGGTCTTTTACCTTTAAGCCTATATTAGCATATACATAAAGCTGAAATGGAATGGACAGAGAACATCCATGTGAAAGTGTGGTTACATCACACTGGGCACTCCAATAATTTAGAGTACTAGGCCTCTAAAGACAAGTTTTGAAGAATAAATATTTATGGCAAATCACACAAACATGACAAATTAAATACTCATAACTGCTCTCGTAAACATTCAGAGAAAAACAGCCAATGCTGACTTAACACCATTAACTTCACTGAACCTAACGCCTTACTTAAAGGAAGGCAAAATCAGGATCACACTGCCCACGGGCAGTTGTTCCCAGGTCTAGCCTCTTTGCCACTTGAAAAGCAGTTGACACAAACCTATTCCTGTTACATCAGTAATTACCACTGACTGCTTGTTCCGCCATTTGCCTCCCTCCTCCAGAATGATAAGAATAAAAACTATAGTTCAAAGGGGCAGAAAAAAACAATAAGGGTCATTTTAAGTGCTAAGGTCAGGCTGTATGTTTTGGGGTAGGGGAGCCTGAAGAAAAACAGTTACAAGTTACCAGTGACCCTGGAAAGGAAGTTACTTAATATTCATGTTGACAGAAAAGAAGAAAGGATTAATCATGTGGAATTAGCATTTTCATTGAGGAGCTTGGTTGAGTCTTGCGTTATACTTTGAGAGCAAGACGGCTGCTTCACACTAGCATTTTACATCTCTCATTTATCGAAACATTGCAGCTTGCTCCTAACGGTCATTAACTGATGAATAATGAAAGACTTCTTTACTTTTACTTCAGATTAATCATGCAGCTCCCTTGGTCTTTCCATGCCTGAATGTGTTCTGAATTTTTTTCTTTTTTTTTTTTTAATTCATGTGGGATAAAGAAAACTGTTTAATTAGATTTCATTCCTATTGGGAAAAAATGGTCTCTATTGAAAGGGCATCACCTAGTATTTTCACCTCACCGTTATAGTGTTGCAGTGCCACTGTGCACTATTATCTCTTTTAAATTGTGTCATTTTTATGTTAATTCCAAGCCATCTTAATATATTACATAAATTAATGGTTAAAAAAAATCATCACTCCAGTTACCTAGCATAGAGAAAAAAGGTGTAAAAATTAATTGAAACAATTACAATATGCAGATTTTATAATTACTATTATAAAGTAAAAATACAAACCATTGTGTACTAGTAACTTATTAACGTCTTAATGTAGTTGTTTTAGAATCACTTGTAGATTTTTTACAAAAACTCTTATTTTCCCCAAACTTCTTCCTCCATATGTTATGAAGTACTAGATTTGCCTTTTCAATTCCAAACACAAAACAAAGTATATAAAAATGCTGGCTTTCCCAATAATGAGTAGCACAGTAACTAGTACCCTATATAGAGCTACTTAATGGAGTCAAATAATTACAAAATTTTAGCCCTGTAAAACTTGCCTTGCTTCATCAGACCCTAAATACCTCATCTACTTTATGATCATGCTTAAAAAAAAGAGTGGAAAACAGCAAACTCGCTGCAGTGGTATAGAGCTGCACGTGGGCATCAACAGCTGCAGGTGATCAGGTTACACCCTGAAGTACACACTTTGATTAAGCATTCCGTATTTTATTTGTGTAGCTACAGATGGCCTTCATGGTCAGAAAATCATCCAGTCATATTGGGGGACAGAGAGGGGAGGAAAAAAACAACCAAAATAAACCCACTGCCTTACTTCTTCTATGTCAAAATAATCAGAACAAACCTAACCAATGCTCTGAAAACCTGCTCCTGCTTCTCATGCCTTGAATAGCCCTTTTCGGCATCCGCATCTTCCTCAGAGTCTATCAGCCTAACAATCATTACAGTACGACAGAATGTTTTTCTCCATATGAAATGCCTAAAACATTGTGCCTAAAATCATGTTTTAGGATATAGTGGAATTGTCTGCACAGAACCAATTGAAGATGATTACAGAAATCAGCATGTTTTCTTGTACTATCTATTAAGCATTTTCATCCATCATCTACAGAGTGATCTCTAGCTTTGTTCAGTTCACTTTACAATAACTTAAATGGCAGGTACTTTCTTTATCTTACCAGAAAGGGTTCCACATGGAATACAAGAATAAAATGGCATGTGCATAATGCCAGTGCATTGCATCCAGTTGAGCCACATTCTGTTACACTTCTGAAAGACTGGTAATCATTATAGCTCATCATTTTAACATTTAACTATGCATTTCCAGGCCTTACTACATTTCAATTTCATTAGAACCTCCAACATCAAATTTCAAGGTTGAGTTAAATTAGTTGCAACACTACACCATGTTTTTTGTAAAATACTTGGAGTTTTAATCCTCATCTTAACTATTTTGTCTGAGAAGATACAGAAATATGTAAAAGATGAGGAAAAAAATCATATACAATTCACAACAGTAACATTCCGCCTGATTCTTTTTTACCTCCTCTGGCATACTCCCTTTCAGTTGCTCATAAAACTTCTTCCAAGTTCTCACTAATCTCTTGTCACCACCTTTGAGTGTTCTCTAGTTTGCTAACAAGGTTTTAAATCAAGAGACCTAGAACTGCACGTTAGAAAGACAAACTCCCCCCATCTGCAGAAAGCTGGCACAAAGTTTACATTCAACCAAAGTTTCAGCTTCACTCTGTTCTCTTGCGAAGCTGACGTAAGAGCTCGTCAATCCTAAAAACACAATGCTCTGCTAAGCCACACCACTGATCTCTCTCCTGCTGCGTATCTTCCGTCTTGCAGTGGCTAACTTAATACACATATCCTAAATTTATGTAGGGTGCACTACAGTAAGGATGAGTATAAAAATGCTTTTCAGAGGTCTCTGGCAATCATCTTATTCCTTGATGCATATGATTTGATTACTGAACTTTTTGCATTACAACCCATTTTCTTTCTTAACCATATTACAAACTTCCTGAGGTCCCTTTGTATCAGTAACTGTGTAACTTCACTCACTTCAGATCTGAAAGCCTAAATTATTATTTCCTTGCCTATTTTAGTGTAAAATTCTCCATTTAAGATTATCTTGAACAAGAACATTTTCCTCTGCACTAAATTCACACATATCTAACATTAGTCCTTGCTTCTTCCTGCTGCTGCTACCTAAAGGAAGTGATATTATCACAGCCTGCAGAATGTGCTCTTTCAAAGCAAAACTGATAACTCTGATGATTTTCAAAGGCTACATTAAAATGTAACAGAACAGGCAAAACTGTGCCCTAAAATTGTACATGTGATTCTTTCCTTAGCTTAAAAGAAAAAAAAAAAAGTATCTACTGAGGAACATAAACTGGATCTTCATTTTTTCTGCTGTTATAGAAAGTATAAATTCCTTGAACATTATATATAGTAATTTGCTTTCAAGTTGTCCCCAGAAGTATTTTCAAACTTAAACTGGCATTAGATACTGTTTTCATTAAACTTATTTTTTTCAAATAAGCTGGACATTTACTCACAGAAAGAGTGCTGAAATAGAATAGCACCAAATTTTGATGTTTGTTACATGGCATCATGTGCACCATACACACAGATTTGCTATCCTATGGATCAAAATGACATGAAATTCTGTTGCTTTGAGACAGGATATCAAGTATAAGGACAGCAAAACACAGTGGGAGCTGCAAAATAGTGTATTTCTGCCACCCCTTTGTTCTTCCTGTGAATGGCAACACATTTATCCATTTGGATTCTATGCTGATCAAATTCTTTCCAGCCAAATTCATTTTGTCAGGGTACATATGCCACTCCAGCATCCATGTACAGTCACCTGTGCTCCTACACACGACACAGGAGTTCAGCTCCAGACTGACATCATTCTGCTACATGGCAGACATTTCACTCACCCTTTACCTCAATTTTTCTATTTTTAAAATGCAGATGTTGGCACAACTCCTTTGTGAAATATTTTGAGATCCACTGACAAAAACCCCACATAACAAATAGTATTGTCATCTTACTAAGGTGTCTTCCTGACCCAGAGATGGCTTACAATAACTTGTGGCTGATACTACTCTCCTCCTGCTATGTTGCTGCACAGCCATAGGAAAGATTCACCTGCAAATTCTTCATCTGCTGTATTTAAGCTTTACCCTCTGTCCTCTTGGAATGCCTGGAAGCTGCAGGTTTCTACAGGTATTGAGAGGCAATTTCACTTTGGCAGTCTTTAAGTTTCTAATGTTACTTTTGTCACAAAATGAAACTGTTTCATCATTTCAAACTAATTTTGCATACATTACATGGAAATTCCCAGAATACTAGTGTTTATTACTACAATACCTTAACCAATTTCTACCTTTGAAGATGTGAAAAGCCCATACAAGAACAATACCTATTAATTATCTTTATTTTTAATATTATATATGCACATATACACATACAAACACAAATTTCCTCATTGGATTAGCAATGTTTTATGTTTCCCAAAATGCCAAAAGAGAAATATTTTATGTGCTTTAGAAAAATTAATTATTGTGTTATAAGTCTGGAAAAATAACGGTAATATTGATGCAGCAGGCAAAGACATGTAGGCTGATATCAGGAATTAAGGTCCTTGATGTTTCAGAGCAGGGTTTATACCCCAAATCAACTGCATTCTATCTGGATTTGTGTGTTTTATATCCACATCCCTTATAATCTGTAGAGGTAATGCAGCAATTTTTGTCATGCAGAATAACCAAGACACTGACAGCATCACCCATCATTTTATTACTGATACAGTTACTGTGGAAAGACTTGCCCTTTTCTTGTACCTGAATCAATTTATAGGTTTTACAACCAATTTCAGTAGGACAGGGTTACCAAACAATGTCACTTCACTTCGCATTGTAGCTTGGTAAAAAACTAGCAATTTAAGATGATTTCCACACTTTGTAAGAGAAGGCTTTCAGACAATGCCTTTGCTGTGTGTCGTAAAACAACTGCAGCATCTCATACCACATCATCTCAGAATGTAGGAAGTACTAGAAAGATCAACAGCACTATCGATAATGAAGTGCTTCTGCAAACTCTCTATATTTCCTTATATGTGTTCCTACCATCTTTTTCTGAAAAGTCAACTGTTGCTTTACTGCCTGCTTGGTATTTCTCAAATTAAAAAAAAACAGTAATCTAATTAAACTTCAAGCATCTTTGACACTAAGCAAGTTGATTAAAAAATGACAAATAGAACCTGCTGTCATCAGATGACCCCTCAAACACAAATAATGCCCAGCAAATGCTATGCACTAGAAGTCTGCTTTCCTAATCAGTGCTTCCTCCAGCACTCCTCCTCATAACAGAGTGCAAGTCCTAGCATAAAGTCTCCTGGGCACTCAGTAACTGTAGGCCTCAAGAGTACAACTATGTTTTCCCCATCTGTGTACTTTTTGCCTGATTTTAGCCCTTCTGTTATAACTCCTATATTGTTCTACTGTCCTCCATAGAAGACTAAGGAAAACACTGTTCACTTGAACACCTGCACACCTTAATAGTACAGTAAAGACAACCATTTCACAGAATGTTGTGTCCAATAGAAATCTAGGATACTAGTTCAAATGAGGACACTAGTTCAAATGCGTTTTAAGATGCTGTTTTTCACCAAAACTCAAGGTCAGATTTTTGTCGAAATGAACTGTCACCAACTCTTAGACTAAAGTTGATGAAGGAAGGATCACATCCACAGACAGATCAAGATCTGCAGTTAACACTTCACAAGATAGTCTCTCACAGAGCACTCTCTCCCTCTCTCTCCCACCCTGCCCACTACCCCCTTGGCCCTACAGCTCTTCTGTGCTCCTCAGCAGATCTACAGCTCTCAGTCTCTTCCCACCCATCAGCATCAAGCTTCTGTTTGAAGCCTGCTCAATAGGTAAGATGTCCTCACTACAAAAGCATAGGGTGATTTTTCTAACTTCCATACAAACTACCCACTTCCTTGTGAGCTTTTGTACATCTGAGATGAGACCTTGGTAGGAGGCAGAAGAGGTATGTAAAGCCTCTCCTGAACCCCACTCCATTAGCATTAATCAATATTAATTTATAATTGGATAAAGCTGGCTTTTCAACTAGAAATTATTTCAACCTCTTCCCCTGCCCCTCTCCACCCCCAACAAAAAAAACAAAACAAAACAAAACACAAACAAAAAACACAGCTTTCATTATATTTGAGAAATCAGGACACTGAGTCTCTGTACAAAAGTAATTTACAGATTGTCTTCACATTGAGAATGACTTACCAAGTAGAACTGGTCCTACAGAGAACAACTTGGTGAATCCAGGCTTTCACTGCTTGCCTTGGAAGTGTGAGAAACACATCTAAGCATGAGGAACAAGGTGCTTTCACAAATCTACAAATACGGACTAGGAAAAAAGTGATTGCTGTAATGGTGAGATGGGAACAATCAGCCTGCAGTTCACTGTGAGTTTCAACCAGCTTCATTCGCTGATTGCCTCAAGCAACTTCAGTTGCTACTGCACCTACAAGATCAATGCTGCTAATTGTGAGGAAAATTATTCAGGACAGCACAGAGCCTCCTATTAATGATGCCTGCCAGAAGAAAGCCAGTTTATCAGCTATCCTACAGGTTAACATCAATAGCAAAAGCAACAACCTCAAATGGTTATATCACTAACCTCGCAGGGAAAATCACTACGGTGGTGCAAAAAACTTCAGAACTGTTTGTATTTTAAAACTTGTTTTGATGCCCTGCTCAGCAAGTGCCAAGCCTATGTTTGTTATTTAATATTATTTCATTTGACTGTAACAAGAAAAAAACACACGTCTACAGCAATTCCTTAAGTTCTGTCAGTACTCTTTAAAAACACTGGGAGAGACAACTGATCTATGGATAGATATCAGTTAATACTACAGGAAACGGTTTGCTGAAATGCTATTGTTACTTCTATTCAGAAAGATCTCAGAAAGCAAAGAGCACATAAGTGTTGGGTTTAGAAAACAAAACAAACCAAAACAAAAACAAACCAACAAAACAAAACACCTGGCTAAATTCACAAAAGTAGTTAACTGCAAAGACAGCACCTCAGAAAGTCAATAAGCCAGAAACACTCAGAAGCTGGGAATGACTCAAAGTGCTTGCCCCATTTTTTCCTTTCCAAAGTGTATTGTTTATCTACCATGAGACAAAAGACAAGGGGACAGCTCAGTGTGACCCAGCCGCACCTTGATGATTTTTAAAAAGATTAATCATGTATAGTAATAGCTCAGAACTTTCATTAATTTGAAGTAATAACAATAATCTGTAAAATAAATAATCTGTAAAATAATCTATAAAATAAATAATCTATAGTAATAATCTATGAAAGAAATGCATATCACATGTACCTCTATATATACTGTATAAGAACAGCATTAATAATTTGTGAGACCAAAGTCACAGTATATATATAGTATATACTGGAAAGCTAGAATAAGCTCCCTTTTGAATGACATACACTCTGACTAGTTCTTCATAGCTCACACAGTTTTAAAGATCATATTCTGGTTGTCAGAGCAATAGCTTTACCATTTCTTATTTGAAAATTACTTCTTAAATGACTGTTCACTTTTATCTTGGATCTAACTAAAACAGTATTCTTTGTTACAAATAACATCTTTATATCTCCTTACAAATAAAATAGAACACTTATATTACAACCACTCATTTAATTATTACAATTATATATGTGGATGTGCATATGTATAAACATGTATTAAAACAAGTATTAACAACACTATATTTTAAACAGCACAGAAACTTATCTCACACTCTGATAACCAAAACCCGGACTGCTCCACTTGGTATGGTAAATCTAAAATACCTTCAAATCTGCTTCAGCCCTTTGCAGCAAAGATGCATTTGAAATACAGATCATGGTGGTCTGTCTCACTACAGAACCAACAGCTAATATGATAGGAAAGCAAGGGAGGAATCCGAGGCAACTGTCATGTTTCTTAACTTTTTGATACCCGCTTGATCTCTGTCTACAAAGTTAATGTGTTCTGACAAAACCACAAATCTTTCAGGAAAAAAAATTTAATAAAGGAGGTTCCAGCCATGTGCACCTCCTGCCCTTCCCAACTCATAATTACACAAGTCAGTATTCAGAGATAGACTGACCATGAAGCCAGTTGCTACCAAGTCTTCCTATGTTTCAGCAAAGAAGCTTCTTTTTCTTACCTGGGCTTTGATTTTTTGTTCGCTTTTTAAACCTTGTAGATGCTTACCTGCCCCCCGTCTATGAAGCTAACTGTTTACAGAATACTACTCCAGCGAAGTATTCATTTACAAATATGTTCATCTTTTTTTTTTGCTTGTGTTTTTTAAAAACAAATCCCAGAGATGGTTAGAAATACTTGCAGCATCCCTTTGAAAACCAATTATTTACTGGCTCATGTAGTAGGATCCACCCCTGAGCATATGAAAACGAAGTATCAGAAGAACAAGTACTTACACAGATTGCCATCACAGCCTACAGTTTGACTGTCATGTCTATCTGTCCATAGATTGTATCTTACTTTAACTGCCAGATACTGTGAAACTACCATAAAAGCATGGAGACGAAATATGAAAATAGTATTCAATTACATTTATACAATATGCTAAAAGTAGCATTGGAAAAAAAAAAAAAAAAGGAAAGCATTCAGTAGAACTAGATAGAATGATTTCTTGCTCAACAATTCACTTTCCTTCTGTGTGTCTAAGTGCGATGTCTTCATTAGCAAATCCTTTGTGGAAAGTTAATCCCTTTTAGCTACTTAAGGCTTAGAAAAGCTCACATCTGCCATTCCTGTCAGTAAGTTCTACACATGATACAGCAAGACTACATGAGATGCGTGTTTTATTAAAACTGCTCATCTAAGAAATTTTACCAAAAATTCTATCCATCTACTATCACTAGAAATCACAGTAACTAGCTAGCATGAATCATGAGATAAGACAGTTTATTCCATGTTTTTTTGAAGAGTATGACAATTGGAGAAAAGAGGGGAGTTTTTCTTCCTGCTCCCCTCTCCTCTCCTCCCATTCACCCAGACACCTGTTATTGAAGTAAAAAGGTGCACACTTTTAAACACATAGCTAAATTTGACCTAATATGTAGCCTTCATATGTAGCCCAAACTTTACACAGATTTAAGACACCTATGTCAACTTGTTATACAAAATGCTGATATGGACACCTATAAGGCCGTTTCTCTGATTTCTTTATAAATGTATGTCTGCATACTTTATAAAAATGAACAAAACACTACTATGTAAAGTATTTTTCATGTATTTAATATAAAAAGATATCTGATAAACTAGAGATTTTTTACAGTTTTTCAAAACCTACTTTTTTTTTAATACACAAAACAAATAATCTGTGTTCCGCTTTCAAACAGGCGCAGAAGCAAATCAGCATGAAAAAAAAGTTGTAATCTTCACTGAATTTAAGAAAATTTATTCCCTAATTAGATAAGATATATATATATATATATGCGATTTGACAGTGTTTCATTTTAAAGTTGCTTGTCAGTATCAGAAGAGAACAGAATTCAGTTAATATGACCCATTGTCTTCCTGGACATTTTTCCCCAATTCCTGTCATACATAAATACTTTTTGCAATCCTTTTCTTGTCTAAATCTAAATATTATGGGAAAGCATGTTCTCCACCTGTGGTAAGACAGCACTTACTACACCAAGTCCTCTTCTGGAACACTGCCTTGGATAACACCGAACAGAATACACTGGTCAAAATGCAGACACAGCTTCCTTCATTACCTCCCAATACTTCAGTTCATGCTAGGAGTTAAAACTAAGGCACTGGTAAAAAGTTGCATATTTGATCCTTCTCTCCTCTAGATCTGCTAGCTAAAAAAGTGAGGTACTGCACTTTAGCTCCAAAACTTCAGTCCAGCAGACATAAGAGCAAGACCAAGAAAACAAACAAAAACTCTGTAGCCAACAGCAGTACCATACATGCTGCTTTTCCCTTGGGAGGAAGGATAGAATTGTTTAGGTTGAAAAAGACCTTTAAGAAGATCAAGTCCAAAGGTAAACCCAATGCTGTCAAGTCTACTACTAAACCATGTCCCTAAGTGCCACATCTACACTGAACAGAATCAGAAATTGGTTTGAGCTGGAAGATCATCTAGTTCCAAACCCTGTACCATGGGCAAGGACACCTTCCACTAGACCAGGCTGCTCAAATCCCCATCCAACCTGGCCTTGAACACTCCCAGGGAGGGGGCAGCCACAATTTCTCCTGGCAACCTGTTCCAGTGCCTCACCACCCTCACAGTAAAAGAGAAGGAATTGTGATTCCTAGACATCTTCCAGAGAAAGTGAGGAAGAAAGGCCACATGCTTTCCTTCATTCAAGTTCAACCTAGTCCTTCATTAATAATCATGTATTCTACATTCATTTATATTTCTTTCCACATGTCCATCTTTCATAAAGTTCAAAAGACCATCACTGAAGTGTTAGGCTATCTGTCACGAGCAAACGATGAGTTAGGCAATTTTAATGTCTCTGAACATTTGAAATCCTACCAGATGTAAGAAAAGAAGGTCCCTGCTCATAGTGATCTACTTTCTTTACTCTGGAGTTGTTTTTTTGATTTAAAAAGAATAACTATAGCACTTAAAAATTTTGACATGTCTTTCAGCTATGGATTATTAACAGAGGCAGGAACAGATTTTCTTCACAGACCTGACAGTGACATTTACCCTGACCTAGAAGGAACACTTCCTAAGCAATAAGAAACAGTTCACTTTCAATGCCAATTCAGTCCTAAGAGAATGCCAATTATGCCAAGTTTGCAAAAACAGATGTATGGTGATTTTGTAATATGGACTACTTTACACCAGGGACAAAGCTAAACCCATTTATCTCAATTAACTTAGGATCTAGGGATTAATTTAAACTGTTGCCTTGGAGGTGAAAGGCCACCACCCCACCCAACAATCCACCCACACCTCTTACTTAAAATAAGTGTAAACCTTGCTCTTCCATGTTTAAAATGCTATCTTTCAGACTGCGTGTTCACCCCTAAAACTGCATGCCTTCCATGTCATGTATAAAAAAAGGGTTAGTGCCATTTTATCAGTGGCTAAGTTTCAACAGTCTTATTTCTGGTTTGAAAACATGGTCAGCTTCCCTAAAATAACAAAACCTAATCAATACGAGGCATGATGATAATTGATTGACATTCCTCAAATTAGGAGATCACCTCTAGCTTACACATAAGGATAATAAGTGACATCAGATTTCTATTCGCTCAAGTGCTGCTTGAATTGAAAGGCACTTTGAAACATAAACATTAGAATAAAACAATAAATGAAGGAACATAGATTAATGAAGGAAAGAATTAAAATAATTCCTCAAAAGAATATTCCAACAGACAAGAGTTCACCATAATTTAAAGGTTCAAAGATCCCCCCACATTTATGAAACCAGAATTTGTGCTGTCTCAACCCCACCAATGTGTCATTCAGTATTCACGCACACACTATGCAAGAACATCACACAGTTCTGTCAGTTTAGAGCCCACAATAGTCCTCATGGTTTTGACCAAGAGCTACTAATTAAGAAGAATGCAAAAGGGGTCAAAGTCCGACACGTCTTGTGATACACAGCCATCGTAAACTTACTGCAATGCAGAAGTGGACAATTGCCTTCTTCATGTATGGCATCCTCTCACGATACAAGAATTGATGTAATTCAATGTCTATCAATCTTTGCGCAAAGCAAATTAATGTGACAAGATATGTCTAGAGTAGTATTAGTCTATTAAATCCTAAGGTATGTCATCAATATACAGGCCATAATAAACCAACTTAGGTAGACTTATCATTATTTTATCATAACTGGGGACCCAGCAGTTCCTGGAGAATACAGATCGATGTCATCTAATTAAGCGACCTATACTTCTGTTCTCAGTGGCCCTTCCATGAATGGAGTGCAAACGGAGTCAAGATTTATCTTCTTTTATTTGGTATTTTCGGTGCCTGTTTTGAGATACAACACCAATTCATAAACTCCATTGCATTCACTATAAGCTTTTAACAAAATCAGTGATCCATTATTTGCAAACATGAAATACTCACAATATTTTCAAAGTGATTTTGAAATATATTCTTTGTCGGAAGAGGTTTACTTGGTTTGCCTGTGTTCTTATTTGGATCTGTAAGCACGAAATTATATTTTAACCTGTAAAATCTGGGTTGGAAATAAAAAAATAACTTCTTTGCTTGAAAGAAGTAGTTTTATACACCTAGTTATACCTAGGTCGAGATGAAATTTAACATAGCAGAATGATTTTTTCATTAATCCTTTCTACTATCTAGTTTGCTAGTATTCTGCAGTTGCTATCACAAGGCTAGTCCAACTGCTCAGACCACTTGAAAGATTAAACGTAAGCATAAATATAGATTCAAAGGTACACTATGAACCTCTTCACTTATGCAAGTGAAAGTTAAAACTTCACAGCACAAGAAATCAGCAACTGTTCCACCCCCACTTACTACTTTTATTAACTGTTTATATAATAAAGGAATCTCATCAGGTCTCAGTATTCTGAATTATGTCATATTGAACTTCTTAAGAAGCACTTCTCATTTACCTCCAAAGCATCTCACTGAAATGAGCAAGAAGTGCCAGATGGCAGGAATATTACGTTTTAACAGTATCTCTCTAAAAGTTCCAAATATTTGGTTTATCAAAGCTACAGGCATACTGCCAGACAGTTAGCCAGATCCATCATCTTTGTCGTCTCATTTTGTCAGGGGAAGTATTCTGAAGCATATGTATTGATTTACCTCCATGAGGGGAAAGGGGAACAAGAGCCAGTGACATTTACATTACATTAGGTATTATTCCGTGAACACTCAAACACTTCCATGGACTGATCCCCTATCCTATTTTTCCACATTTACTGGCAGTGAGCAAAGCCTCCAAAAACACTTACAAAGCAAAAGCTCTTCTATTACTGGAAAAGAAAAACAAAGCCAGCACAACCTAGTTTTAAAGAAGATACTACTGAAACGATAGCAATGTTTTTGCTGAATTTGGCCTTACTTACCAAAACTGCTACTCAAATTTTTATTCTTTTTTTTTTTTTCCTCTTGAACCTGGCTTTTCCCACAAAAATGTGACTTGGAGTTTAATTGCTTGGAAAATTGCTTATAAACCTCTACATAATTTCTTTCTTGAAGATATGAAAGACAAATCTTTAGTCATTTGTCCTCACAATTTTATCTACTCATCCCAACACTCAGACACTGTTAACAAATAGTTTAACCAGGATATTCATTCTTTTCCTCAAAATGATCTAAGTAAATATCTTCAAAGTGATTTTAAGGTTGTTAACAATAGTTTTATTTGCCATTTAAAGCAAAAATAACTGCAAGCAAAAGTAATAAGCAATATCTATTTACAGCTCTCCAAGACAGTTGTACCAAGAACACATGCAATAGAATCATTGGCTGATTTATTTCTTTGGCTTACAACTTTCAGTTAGGTTTTATTTATACACATGCATTTGCAACCAATTTGTACCAACTTGTAAAAAAGCTCTAATATATGCAAGCAACTACGATCTGAAAAGCCTTCTGAACATTCAGCATAGATACTAAAGAATCTATTTCCTCTCCAGGTACCCAGTCTACGGGCTGAACATTTTTGTTCCTGCATAGCACTATTCTATGTTTCAGTTTCTTCACTGAAGTCTTATTTCCAAAGAAACTTGTTCCATTTTGGCTAGTCCAACTCATAACCTATGTTCTTTCCACAGTAAATGTAAGAATTATGACCCTGTGAGGCTCGTAAGTGAAGGAAGCTGGACAAGAATTGTATTTGGACAGGAGACCACTAGCGCTCATAACACTGCAGGATTTGGTATTAGTGATTCATTAGGTAGCATGCCTCCAGCTGAGTCTATATTAAAACTAACCTTCTCTACATTTTGTCTCACCAGCTTAATATATCACACTTGTTAAATGTGAGAATGCTGCCTGTCTGTTCAGTGTTAAACAAAAATCTGGAGCGCTAAGAAATTAATTTCCAAAGGCACTGCAAAAAAAAAAAAAAAAAACA
>Ga0065711_1008894_pt1 | contig 20833 bp, 12 predicted proteins | sample Hoacrofraction12_FD_59098 | JGI IMG/M metagenome (GOLD analysis project Ga0065711, IMG submission 59098) | Hoatzin crop microbial communities from Cojedes, Venezuela - Epithelial fraction 12 v2 (version 2) | ecosystem: Host-associated > Birds > Digestive system > Esophagus > Crop | place...
AAGAAAGAAAGAAAGAAAGAAAGAAAGAAAGAAAGAAAGAAAGAAAGAAAGAAAGAAAGAAAGAAAGAAAGAAAGAAAGAAAGAAAGAAAGAAAGAAAGAAAGAAAGAAAGAAAGAAAGAAAGAAAGAACATCCAACTTCAACACCCATGTGAAACCTGAAATGAAGAAAGCATGACAGTGTTCTGAGCCAGAGGCAAAAAAGGGAGTAAAAAGATATTTCCATTTCATTTGGACAACATTAAGTTCCAGGTAAGAGGAAGAGAGTTAAGAGGAGATGTGAAAGTCATAGACAAATATGTAAAACACATACTGGGTTGGAACAGAGACCAGGACCAGAAGCTGGAAAATAAATTTGTGAGGCAGTATCAAATAGATGGCAACAGAATGGTGTGACCTGTTGAGACTACAAAAAAGCAGAAGTGTAAAGAGAGTTACATATTCTTCTTCCTTTTTATAAATAGTTTCTGAGTTGATATAATGTCTGCGAGAGTGCCATCTGGTGATCCACAACTACATTACAAAAATGACCTTCCCAAGCAAGCTACAGTTAGAGCTAGAATACAGATATTTCAGTAGCTCAACCCTCTGCTGGTTTCATTAGACCAATGCACAATTATATGCATTGTACTGAAAAAATAAAAATCATTAGAATTCACAGGGGAAAAGTCTGGAACAAACACACTCAACATTTGAACAAAATACAAGTAAATCTTTACCAAACCTTTCACAGAAGGTATGCATGCAAAATCCTGTTGTGCTATAAGCGTAGCAAGGTGCTTTATATAAAAAGAAGAATTTGGGGGAGTATTAATGTTGGTTTTTAACACCATAGTTAAATCTTCACTCTAGAGTGTATAAAATGTTAGGTAGTAAGCAATAAAGGCAGATTCAGTAAGGTTAGCACTTTGTTTTAGAGCTCTTTCTAAATTTACTTTATTGTTGTTCAGTTTGTCTTCTAACCTTTACAACTCAAATTCGGTGGCACTTCCCCTTGTGACTGCCTGAAAAAATTCTCACAGCCAAAGTAATTAGCTTTATTGTTTTCATCTTATACAAAGACTGAGAAGAAAATATGAATTTGAATTAGTGTTGATGATTTCTTCATTATCACAAGGGGAGATCCCTGTTTCTATCAATTTGGTGTTTATGTGACCTAGAGAACTTGCGTTGTGTGAAAAAAACAAATGCTTCATGCAGAAAGCTGAAACAGAATTAATACATTAAGAATATCCAGAAATGGTGTTGAGTGGAAAATTCCCATAAGAATTATATAAATGAAAACCCTGATCATCTCCACTGTCTACAAACTAGTGACTCCATTTTTACACCAACACGAAAGGTCAGGTTAGGGTTGGAGCCACCTCACAAAATACCACCCAAAATAAGATGCACTGCAGTTTAAACTCTCCCCTGCTGCAAGACCATCACCTCTGACCATGGACAAGCTACCCAGAAGGGAGAAACAGAGGTCCCATGTCAACCCTTCTAACTGAAGGGTTTCACAGCTCATTAGTAAATAAGGTGATTACGATGCTACTTGTCAGGGAATGGAGGAGAAATGGCGAGAAAACTTGCCATATATCACACAATAAGTCCTTGCCAGAGATAGTAATGGAGTCCACCTAAGCCTCCAGGTCTGAGCCTGGCCATAGACTTTAGATCACACTGTCTTTCCACAGAGACCTTTGACATCCCAAAGCAGAATCTGAATGTGGGTTAGGAATTGCAAACACTTGAAAAATTATTTCCATAAACAACACTAATTGTCAACTTAATCAGTCACATTTATCTTCATTTAGATGTAAGTGAAGATTAAGTCTCTCCAGGGGGTAGGAAATAGCTGAAATAAACACAAAAGCATTGTCTTTTGAGACACTAACCACAAGCAGTTGCTCATTAAAATCAGCTGTATTGCAAAAGACTGGGAAGCAGTAAATGATGTACCTAGATCGAAAAAGGAATAGATTCTAGCAATAGAAGTCTGAATAGATTTTCCTCAGTACCTGGTAAAATAGCTGAAATACTAATTAAAGACAGAGTAACTAAACTGCACACACGAACTGCAGTTAGCACAGATTAAACAATACAGTTTGAAGGAAAGCAAGTCTTGCCCTATATATGCTAGAATTCTTTTATTGCATTAACAAAAGAGTAAGTAAAGAAGAGACAGTTAAAATAGTTTATTGGAACGTCCTGGACGCCTTTGATGCAGTCTCTTACAATAGGCTGTTAAAAAGACAAAAATTGACTCCTCTGGGACCAGGATTTTTCTCCAAGCAGCTGGAATGTGCAATATTTTTAGAAAAAGTCAATGCTGCAGAAAACCAGCTCAATGGAGAAAGGATCAATTTGACATATGGCAAAAAGTTATCAGCGAGACACTCTGAACTTCCAAGTTTGGCCCAATGCTGTTGAGTGATCTCTGTGAAAGAGTCACTGAAGCTTCTACCAGTAACAGATGTATTTAGGTGTCTACAGAAGACTTTGGGAAAGACTTGAGGTTCTCTAATAATGATGCAAAAATAGATGCAAACATTAGGTAACTTAGGTTATAGAATGGATTACTGGAACCTTTTCCTAGGTTTTAAATGAATTATAACAACTAACAAAATGAACCACTTGACAAGAAGGATCTTTTCAGCTCCCTAAAACAAAAGGAATTCAGGCAAAAATTGAATTCTGTTTCTCTTGTTCTTCATTGCTGACTAATTTTTTTCACTTCTGTTAGTAAAAATAATCCCTAGTTCCTAATTTTATGTTCCAGAATCCATTTTTCAGTAACAAAAATAGACTGCAGCTTCACATTTTTCCATACATTCTCTGGGTTGGCACACACCTTTGGATATTTGTGCATAGAATTTCTATACATGCAAATCTTTGAGTGCAATAATATATAGTTAAGACTGCAAGTTTGTTCTTTTTCTTTTTCAGCTGAATTTACAACAAAGCGTGGTTTGAAGACAAGAATGGCAGAGGGATTAAAACCTACAAACTTTCAGTACAAGTGAAGAGATATCAACAGTTTATCTGTGGAACAACGTGTATACCATCAAAAAAAATCTCTTCTTAACACCTCAGAAACACTGTTAGGGATTCTCATTTTTCCTCTATGAGGTCTTGATTGTCTGTTTCACAACTTAGCACTTCTACATCTGAGTTATTGGAATGGACTAGTATACAGTTGTATAATTTCAGAGAGAAAATCCATAGTCTAAGCAAGTGATCTCAGTGCTGATGCAACTTCTCTGAGAAACTTTGCTAGATAAAAGCCTCTGTCATTAAAGTTAAGCCTTATTTTTGCAACAAAGTCCTATTATACAAGAACTGGACAAATCTGGAAATAAATATTAACTTTGTTTAAAGAACACTTAATCTAATTAGAAAGATCAAATTGCTATGACTGAATAAAAGGAATAAAAATGAAGGCTGATGACAAGAGGACAAGTTTATCAAGTACCTTTATACAGAAGCTGGTGTTTGCCCCTTGTTGGAAAGACTATTTGTTTGTGTTTCTTACACAGGTGCAAGTGAGTTGGGACACAAATCTTATTGTTAATACAACAAAAAAGACCTAAAGGTGAGACAGGAGCAAGAACTCTGAATCATCCACAGAGGCATTATATATATACCCTCACAGGTATTACAAATATACACCGTACATTTGTTCTTTTATGGATATATACAAATATATATGTTTTCCATGTACTTGTAGGGTGGCTGGGCACAGGCTTCTTGTAATTCCAGATGCGGTTAACCATGCTGACAATGCAACCACATGGCCATGTCTGTATAGAGGGCTTAAACGGATACCCTTTTTATTCCTGCAATTATGTGCACATCTTTCTAGAGCTCAAGACCTGGATCTCCTTCTCCCTCATGTGAAATCAGTTTTAAAGAAGAATGAGAACTGCTTCAAAATGAATGAAAAGGAATTCCTATGCTGATAGTGATACTGAATAATGGCCATGGCTAGCACTATGTATTTTTCTTTTCTCCTCTCAAATTCTCAAAATGATGATAAGCCAAAAGCTCCCCTAAGAGCCATTCACAGGGATTTTATTCCTATATTGTTATCACACTGTTACTCAAACCCATCAAGCCAAAACTATCATCACCCCAAAGTTAATTGGATCTCATTGTGCCTGTTCTCCATCAAGAGTGAGGTTCACATATTGTTCTCATATTAAGTGTTTAAAGATGGGTTCTTACAGTGTCTATTTGTATGAAACACATATTTTCAGTGCATATAAGGTTATGTACCAAGGTTTGAACTATGCCCTACGACTCCTCATAGAGTCCTTCACTCACAATACGTAAATGACTTCTTAGTAGTTGAATATTAACTCCCCACTTAAAATTTGCATTCACATTCAGTAAAGATTTTCATTTCCTTTCCATGAAATGAATCTTTTTTGTCTTGTCGAAGAGACATCAGCACTTCTAAATCCAGCTGAAGGAGCCATTAACCCTTTGGACAAGTGTTAAAAACTAATATTTTGATAAAGATATCAAGTTAAGGCTTAGGAAATTATTCATGGGCAACTGAAATATTTTTGAACAGGTTTAAAATAAAGGCCAATGTCTGAAATGGTGTTCCTTTTTGGGAGAAAGTACATATGGGTTATTTTTTTTCACCAAGGATTAGAGCCTATATATGAGAACTACCAATTGCAAACCGCCCTTGTCTTCACTAACCACCCTTACCTTCACTACTCTTACCCTTAGATTTCACTGTCACCCTTTCATATCTGCACCCTCCTCCATGACACGTGTTCTGCTAGGATAAAAGAGAGCAAGAGCGCATATTGCAGCCATTTCATTTAAAAAAAAAAGTCGTTCTTTATCCTTAACTTCTCCTATATTTCAACCAAATTATTTGGTTTACATAGTGCTTTTCAACCCACAGGAAAGAATGTTCCCTATGACATCTTATTCCAAGAACAGCTTCATAAGCAAGAATTTTCTGAGATGTTAAATCACTGAGTCAGGAAGGGACAACAGCAACTGTCGTAAGTTTATTCTCCTGGATAAAAGTTTAAACGCTAAACAGTAACCAGCTTAATGCCTGCATCTGTTTAGTATCATAGTTAACATGAAAAGCTGTTAGATTTTGTTTTATGCCAATTGCCTATATATATGTACACACACATATATGTATAAATATCCACAAAACTGTTGCCACGAAGACCATCATTTAATTTCCCCTTGGAAAACACTCCAATAAGTGCAAAATAAGTGTGTATGGGCTAGAAAAAGGCAAATTCAGCTGCTCTCTTAGAGGAACATCTACAAATCTTTCTGGAGAGAGAAATGCAAAGAAATCCTATTTGTTATGCTTTCTCTGTGTATTCTAGTCTTCTTGCCTGGTTAGCTCAGAAAAAGGAGATAGGCTTGGCTGCCAGATGTGAATTAAGAACTGACAAAGGGGGCTCAGAGAACGGGATGTGCTCTGAATTTATGAGACCTGGAAAATTATATTTGGCGATTTAGTTCAAATTCATTCTGATTTTTTAATATTGGGGGGAACAAAAACCATCTTTTCAGATTTTCTCCACAAGGACTGAAAACTTACACATACATACTCAGGCATTTTAGTAGATATATGCATATATGTCTTACTCATACACAAACACTTCACACAGAGATTAAATCTTTATGTTAACATCACACACACAGATTAAATCATAAGCTTCCATAATCTCCTGCTTCAGAAAAATTACTGAAGTTCTCTCTTATCATTTCTGTGACTATTTTTATTATTCTGGAAGCATGTCTAGGCTCTGCCACAGGTAGATATTGTGCATTATAAAATTGATAGTCAAACATACTCCTTACTTGAAGAGTTTATCACACAGATAAATAAGACTTACAAAAGGGGCTGAGAAAACAGAAGTTTTGCCTTTGTCCTGCAGATGAAAAACAGAAGCAGAAAGATATTAAATTACTTCTGGGTGGGAAATCTATGACTGAGCCAGAAGAGAAGCTATGCTGAGCACTGAGGATTCAGCAACTAAAGCATAAGTCGATCTTGAATTTCAGAACTTGTTAAAAAAATCTAGTCCTTCTGTCCCAATTTTGCTGTCAAAACTGTCAAGGTTCAACCACTGAAAGTGTAAAATACCAGGAAACTTCTCTGCAATTTTCCAGTTCAAGAAGAAACACTTAATGGCTTTCTTATAGGTTAAATTTATGATGCAATTTCCACCCTAGTTTACGGCATTTTAGCTAAGAAAATCCCTCAAGATTTTCTTTAGCTTTGCTTTACTTGTTCTTTTATCAGTGCTTTAATGTTATGTCTTTTTGTCCACGTATTCTTTAAATCAGCTTCTGCTCCCATAATATCTGTAACTCTCAGTATGAAATTCAGAGGGCTAAATCCAGTGAAGCAAACACTAACAGCAAAAGCAAACTTGTCTTCATGTCAGTATATAACAGATAGTGAGATAAGCTGGAATTCTGAGGCTGTATGAAAGGAATAAGATATTTAACAGTAAATCCACCAATGAGCTGAATAAAATGCAGGTAATTAGACTGTCACCTGAGAAAAAAATTTTTAAAGATCAGTGTCAAAACCCAGCTACCTTCCCCCTGAGAACAAGCAGGTAATATGTCCATATCCACGCTTGCGTTTATGTATCTTTACTATTTATGCATCTCATTCAACCTGACTTGGCCATGCTGTAGGCTCCAGAGACTAAACCACATTCATTCTCTCCCTGAAAGCAGTTGTGTATATTATTGTAATACAAAGATGTTTGGACAGGTTTTTAGAATCCTACTGTGTTTTGTATTTTCAGCCAGAATGACATTTAATATTAGCATCAAAATCTATCAACTACAACATTGTGATTTATTGTTAAAAGATTCAGCTTCTAGGTCATCAGAACAGGAACTAATTGCTGATTATAAATTTTTCAGACTCTCAACTCTACTACAAGCTTTCCACACTCATACTAATCTAAATTCTCACGCGGTTACACATTTTTTATTCAGAGTTACAACCATGAACTGGATACATCAGGACAAACAAAGATACTCATCACAAAAGAGCACTTGATACTGGTCTAAAACAACATTAGTGCAAGGAAACCATAGGAGTGATAGCAGTGACACCACAGGTCTGGCCTGTATCGGTCACCGAACAGAGCTCGAGGAATGCAGTGCCAGTGGAGCCCGCAGGCGGTACCTTCACAGGGTGTAATACAACTTCGGACTGATGCACAGTGTGGACTTTCCCACAGCTTTAGCCTGCAGGGCTGCAATCATGCAGGTAGATAATCCTGTCCTTGTGAAACCTTACGTATGTGTGTGATCACACATGAGTCATCATTGCTATTCTTGTGCTCAGAGCAAGTTTGGGAATTGGTTAGATCTTGCCAAGTCTCCAGAGTTAATCGTAGGCAGTGCGAGTCATCTCGCCCACAGTGTCTGTGCCTGGATACGAGCTAGTCATCCTAAATCCATTTTATATTTAAATGAGGACAAACAGGCATGGCTAGGGCGTGATTCAGATGGTCTGTTTGAGAAGTCTGCGCTTGGTCAGAGCAATTGTCTGCAGTTGATGAGTATTTCGGATGGGAGGAGATCTCAGTTTCTGAGCTCAGCCCACATTATCCCTGGAAAGAACAGCTTTGGTCTGAAGTTTGTCGTTCCCTTTTCAACCTGAATTCTTGCAGGCCAGAAATAGGAATCAAACCCCTGTCTTAACCAAAAATCCAGAGATTCCTCAGAGCTACAGCAGCAATGCCTCTCCATCCATTCCTCATGGGAAACACAGAATCCCCTTGTACTGTTCATGTTTTTCCCTTTTCAAGCCAAGATGGATCCTTATGTTATTTCTTGCCATTCCTCATGCAATTCCTTGCACCACAGGCCTCAGACTGCCTCTGTCACACATGCTCCAGGACTTTTTTCTTCTAGGAGTGCTTCAGTTGGTCTCCCCTCTGAAAACCCTGCCCTTGACATGCTGTGCAAGCACAATGGGAACCAAGGTTCAGCCAGGACTGAGTGCAGGTAAAGGGGTGTCTTGGCTTGCAGGCTGACAACAGGCACTCCCAGAGCAAGTATTTGCCTGGCATAAAGTGGAGAGGTGTTCATAAGAGACCATGGTGCTGCTTCCCCTAGAGACATGCATTTGCAGGAAGTGCCTGGTGCAATGAAAATAAGGATTTGAAATGCCAGATTTGAACCTCTGGGAGGCGGAGGCAGGCTTTCAGCCTCACTTTTCCAAAAAAAAGGTGAATAACACTCCCTGGTGTCATTCCATGGTGGGCGGGGCTGGGGGAAGGTTGGTGGCAGGATCCCCCTGATGGTCTCGCTGCTGGCTTACACGAGGGAGTAATTTTCACTGAAAACTAATCTTTACTGTGTCAGAGTCTCAGTGTCAATTTTATCTGTGTTTCTTGCTGTCACTGCTATTTTCCTCAGCAGCAGTGCCACTAGCCTTGCTATTAGCCACTGCTGGGCTTTACCTCAGAGGAGCCCAATGTCTTTTTGCTCAAAAAGTTACAGAAAGGGGCAGCAGTAATAACAGTAAAATGATGTTAAAGGCATTGCTGCTGAAGGCTAAAAGAGGTTAACTGGGCAAAGCTATGTTGGCCTGACCCAGACAGGATCCCAACAGTAGGCTTAGAGTTCACTAATTTACATTCACATCCTAACCTGAGCTTTGCAACTGGAGCCCATTTCCAAAGACCTGTCTAAATAGGGGCAATCAGGAAAACGAACCTGACTTAACTAAAAGTGTGACTTGAAAGTGGATTAGCTGACGTGCATTTGTGAACACTCCTAGGAAGAATAAAAGTGGATGTGTTTCTATTTATTTTATTTCACTTTTGACAGGGAACTAATTAAAACTAATATATTTTTATTCTCAAAAAGGATGTTAGCCATTGAATTTAATGCGGTTTAATAGAATCACTTTAAAAAGCTGATTCATATTAATGTTGGGGTTATTCCTTGTAAATGAGATCTATTTTAAAAATTCTTGGCAAAAATTCAAACTTTCCAGTATCTTCCTTGTGTCCTTCTGCAGCAACCACAGTTGATACCTTGTATAAAGTTCTCTTGAAGGCCAGAGGCACTGGGAAATCTTTTTGCTAAATGCTAAGTGCAACAAGTGAATGCTGGGGAAATTAAATAATTTGATGGCATAAAGAATGAATGGCAGATGTGGCAGCTGAATTATGTTCCATAATAATGTTCTTCTTTGAACCCCGGGAAATTAGCATGCATATTTCTTGCTGTAGCATGCAGTCAGCCTTGCTTGCTGTGGACAAACCTGTAGACACAAACCTCTACCAACATAAAGACCACAAGGAACTGTGGTTACACTGTTGTTTGTCTGTGGAATCTGCATAAATTATTTGTAATGATAATGCCAAAGGAAATGAAGTCCAAACAAAGGCATCCATCCCTTTAACAAATAGAAATGTCCTTGTCTTGAAAGCCACAAGTTCTCTATTCTTTTGTTTATTCTACCTCATTTGCTTAATACAAGTTTCCTCTTTTGTACCTGAATTTCTCCCTGTATGCAGTTGTGTACATGTTCCTATCTTACTGAGCCATTATAACACAAGAGCTATGAATGGCAGGTGCTGTTTAATAAGTCACAGTTGCAGTAGTTACAATGCAGTAATTTTCTCTATAAATAATCTGAATACACAAAAATAGTCACATACATCAAAATCTTCCATATTTTGTGATACAAAGATATTATCAACCATTTTTTTTAAAAAAGAATATATCAAAGCAACTGCACAGTAAAAGGGGAATAATACTCACCCAACTCAGTATAACTCAGAATAACAATTTCATAAGACATGTTCATCTTTAATCTCTTTCAGGAGCTTCTGCCAGGCTGCAGAAGGCAGGAGACTATTGTTCTCCTCCCTTCCCCCTTCCCCCCCTTTATTTTTTTCCTATTTAAAAATCTTTTGGCTTCATCATAATCAACACAATATATGTGCAATCATGAAAAATAGCCTGCAGCTCTGCTGGATGAAGCATATCAGCTTGTTCTCCAATTTTAGAAAATTCTGTTTTATGGCTATCACAGTTGCAATGAAGAAGCAGAGTTGCAAAGAGAAGCTGTCTAAGAAACATGCATAAGTCTATCTTGATGAAAAGACTAAATGATGACAAAACAAAGCCCTTATCAAATCATTCCAAAAAAAAAGTAATAAAAAGGTATGATTCACCAGGGAAGCACTCAGATTATATTGCTATGTATGTTGTTTGAGACAGTAAATTGACAAGTGGAGAAAGAAACATAATCTCTGATATATGAGCAAATCTGGAACTCTTTCATGGTGTAAAGTTGATCCTTGTCGCTGAAAAATGAAAATGTAAGTAAACATGGCAACAAAGTCCTGACCTTTCACCCCTTATTGTGATTCTGTGACTTTGTAGAGCTCTGACTGCTCTAGTGTCATTCTGTGAAATTTTGGATTAATGATGCAAATAAATATTTGCCTTGATAATAAAGAGTTTTTAGATTCTCTGTCTCTGTTTTCAATGCCTCATTATCCTTATTTACAGTATGTAAAGTCTGTAACTTGACAAGACTCAGTAATGCTTTACATTTTACAAGTCTGGAGACAAAGCATCCTACTCGTCCTCTACACATGTTTAGTACTGTCAAATCATTAAAGCTCTCCCAAGAGTATCCTTCCTTGCCAGATTTGAGACCTTATTAAGATTTACAGGAGGAGTTTGAGATTGGTAAACAGCAGTAGAAGCATATTTCCCAGCTGAATTTGCACTAGACAGTTAGCTCACAGTCTTAGAAGTTAGTTGTATTTTGCTGAAATTGCTGTTTCTTAGGGCTCATAAATAATGATAAAAAATGGTGACAAAAAATGAGCTGAGAATAACAAGAAAAACTAGAGGATAATCTAGAAAGGAATCAAACTGAAAAGTACACTGGCCTGATTCAAACCTCACTGAAGTCAAAAGGGTGTATGGACTGAGTCAACAAGCTCTGCACCCAGCTATAGGAGCAGAACATGTGTGAGAGGCTTTGAAGCCCACTGACTGTGTGGAACTCACAGATGCTGAAAAACTTTTCAGCTTTCGCTCCCTTTCTTATCCCCTCTTCACATGTGGATCTCAAAAACAGCCCCCAACCCTCCACAAATGTAGACTTCTATAATCTTCCCTTTTCCAGAGAATTACTGGTACAGAACTCAAGATACAGTAAGAAAACTCATATAAGTAATAATGACTACAGGAAAAGATGTCAGGAGAAAAAACATCAACAGCCACCTCCCTCTGCAACACTGCATAGTTCTTCTTCCTTGATATCCTTAAAGAAACAAAATTTTAAGGCTGAAAGCAACTAAGATTGTTCGTAGATATCATAGTGGGAAGTAATTAGACAGGACAGTGATGGAACTGGCAGACCAGGGAGAAGATGCAGCTCTCCATGCTGAAAGAAGGGGTAGGACAGAGCAATAGTGATAGGTGAGGTCACATATTTTAGAGCTGATGCCTGTGGTAAAAGGGAATGTAACTGCTGAATGTCAGCATCTGAAGTAATGGAAAGGAGGAACTGGAAGTGAATCCTAGAAAATGCAGCTGGGGTGTGTGTGCTATAAATTTGAACACTAATTCTGTCCTTTATTGTGCTTACACCTTCTTCCACCTTGGTATCTACATGCTTTTGCGCAGACAATGAGCCACCTGCTCCTGCTCTCTGATTACAGCTTTATAAACGTATTTTCATCAAACATTTAGTAATCTATTCTAGATCATATTTCTCCACCTTGCACGTACAACTGGCATGTCAGAAGAAGTCTAAATAATGATATTGAAACAGAAGATTGTCCTACGCCCAAGACAAAAAGGACTGAAGCTGTGGGGAAAACATGGAGAGAATTTTATGGAAGGTAGATGTATCGCCAGAAGGAGAAATGGAAGTCTCACTGTGAAATCAAAGAAAGACAAAGAAACTGACCTTTCAAGTCAGTGTTTGATGATTTCAAGATAAAGTGGAAGTTCATTTCACTCTGCTGCAAGATTTTAGTCTGGATTTTTTCATCTCATAGTGAACTTGACTGCAACATCTCTTCCTAATATATTTATTTTAATGGCAAAATTTCCTCTCCGTCATTCCTAAATACCATGCACCTCTTTAATTCCCTTGCATTTCCATCAAAAAACAAAAGCCCTGAACCTCAGCAGGTGGTAGAGAAAGCCACTAGGGCAGCAGCTGATTAAAGTCCATGGGAAAGCATCTGTTCCTCTACCTGCCCCTCTAAGGGCTCAACCTTGGGCTCTGCCACTTAGTCAGCTATTTATTTTTTTATGATGTAAAATTCATGCTTAGATGGCCTTACTATCAGTCCCTCTTTTACCTTCCCCCCCTCAGAACGATGAGGAAATCTGCTGTCCCTTCACCTTCAGTCCCTTTCTTGCAAGTGTCAGCTTTGTCAATCACAGAGAGATGATCCAGCTCATGAAAATGTGTTACAGCAACCAAAGTTTCTGCTCTGACCTTCAGCTCTGCCCTCTGCTGTGACAAACAAGTTTAATTTGCCACTCAGAGAAATCTGTTTATTTCCAGCAAAATATAACTTCTTTCTTCCTAGGAGAAATGAAAAAAAATATCTCCAGCTGAGGAAATGCAATAATTTCCTGATTTATCTTCACTTTTTGTTCAGGTCTAGGTACAACTTCTGTATATACCAGAAAAATCTATACGAATCATTAAAATTGGAACAGGAAATCGATCCTTCAATTAGTTTTCATCTCTTGTTTGCTGGGGGTGGGAGTTCTCGTACAGAGAATGTACAGTGCAGAGCCGGTTACAACCAGTAGCAAAGAAATGGATTTTCAAATAAAAAGAGTACTGCCACTTCTTTAATACACTTATGCAGGATCTTATTATCTGCCATCCGTGAGCACTCAAATGATATCTGCATATTTTGTAAATGTCCTGCAACTGAAGATTGTTATTCCACGTGACCACATGCCCAGAAATCCTGAAGAAATCTGTGTGAATTAGAGGATAATGGTTTGGGTGGCTCTTATACCACACTGTAGGGCAAAAGTTTCAAAGTGTCCAAATGATCCACCAGCTGAAGGGTTAGGACCCCTGCCCCTGAAATGGCCATGGGGCCCAGAACAGAGTTTCAGTGGACTAGAGGCATTTGAGAACCTACCTGAAGACTGCAATGCTTTGAGACAAAACTATCATTCATACGACTTTAACCTGAAAGTTTCTGTTGAAGTAATCAGTTCCACTCGGCACGTATCTTATGTTGAACACCTGGGAGCTTTTATGCCATCATAAATTGTTGTAAAATACAGAAGCAAGGGACAACATTATCTTAATAGGAACGGGAAAATGTAGATAGATAAGACTATACCTCCCTTCTTTTTGATTGGTGTCTCTCTTTTACTGAGATCTCAGCCTCCAAAACTGTCCTTTACAGTGTTTCTATCTATGCCAATTTTGATAACTTTAGAGCAAAGTTCTGTATTGTCCATATGGAAAACATATTTTCTAGTCATTCTTGTATGCACCTCCTTTATGGCAGTCTTACTGAATTACCTAGTGAAAATTGAGTAGTTCAGATATAAGCACTGCATGTTGTGATTGCATAATCCATGATCATGCCATAAAACTGTTTTCTGAATAACAGCTTACAGCCTTCATTTGAATTTCCTTGGACAAAACACATTTTAAAGAAATGTATAAATATCCACTGAGCACCCACAGACTTCTGCTTCATTGCTTCTGAATCCCAGCACCTAATCTTGCTTGTATGTCATGTACTATATTACAAGGAAATGAAATGCAATTCAGTAAATTATCCACTTCAAGTTGTGGCCATTTCAGTAGATGAAAGAAGGGTCCTTTATCTTCTATTTGTTTTAAATCCCACTAGGATGCTGGCTTTATATTTAGTCTTAGCTCGGGCTTTGCTGTGAATCTCCAAGAAGGCTCCTCAAGTAGAGTTATAATGAGCAGAGCTGTCTCGAACAGAAGTAATCTCTGACTCTTAACACAAACACTATTTATTGTACTTCTAGTGGCAGCAGCACCATATCTAATTCCTGGCAGCTGAGACTTTGGTAACTAATAGTAGTGAACCTAACATTTTACTCTTGCTTTTAACAATTATCTAATCAGAACACTCCAGAAAAGGGATTATCATTAAATCAGGAAACAAAAGCCTGCAATGTGTGAACAGCTGGAACCCAACTGAGTCATGCTACAGCACATCACCTTGGAGTTTAGGCTACTTATCAGAATATTAACACAGAGGATTTATTTTTAATCTGTGTATTTTAAGACTCCAGAATTATTAGCAATTATCTGATCTACCAGTTAACACCAGTCAGTGCGAAAGACACTGGGAGCATAGTGTTCCTTATGGATTCACCATAGCCCCTTGTCTTTGGCCCCTAACTCACAGTTTACATAGATCAGTACTTTTCTGCTGGCAACTGTTGATGCCAGGCACCTAATCCTGTGCTTAAGTAATACCACTAGTTCTAGTCTGATGTTCAAAAGTGGAGAAATTTCCTTTTGAATCCACCCAGTCCTTCTTGAAACCAGCGTACTTTAACTGAGATGACCAAACAAAATATCTAGCACGTAATTTTATGCACCCAGATTTGGAAACCACCTGGTTTTCCAGAAGAAGGGGTACCCATTGCATTCTGAATGCTTCCCTTTGCAAATAAACAATCCCTGGCCAGCGCTTAGCTTTTTGAAATACCTTACTGGGAAATTGAACATTGGTAAACACGACTGGTATTTAGCTCCTTTGAGAATTCAGGCCGCAATTAGTTAAACAGTTATATCTCAATACATAACGACACATGTTCTGAAGAAAAAAAACAAACCACATCATTGACTTTAAACATGTTGCTACCTACTTTCCCCCATCCATTTGACCTTGAAATTAAAGGCTTTTCTTTTTCCTGGCTTTACTCACTTGATGTATTTCAGAGCAGCAATATTACCGAAGTCAATAGAAACATTGATATGGGTAAGTGCTACTCAAAATGAGTAAGGCTTGCATTATCAAGCCCTAAAATTGTTTACTTACCAACAGCCTATGGACGAAAAGATAATTGTGTATGTGGAAAGGTGAACTAGGTTTGATATGAGAACTGTATATGCTTCGTCTGATAAAAATGTTATTCTAATCTACCTCTAGAACAGAAATTGCTGGCAGCAAGAAGTTTTTGGTGGCTAAATTCTTGTTTTCTGCATTTTAAAGAGTCCATGGTTTGGAGAACAGAGAAAATGTTTCTTTAGGAAAGTATGATACGTTCTCAGAAAACAGTAGCTCAAAATTAAATATTCTTGTAAAGTTCATACCCGTAGTGTATTAATAATTAGTACTATAACTATTTAACACCTAGGAGAGAAAAGCAATTTCCACTTTTAAACATTGGTCATCTCTATCCTAAACCAGACATTTCTGACTAAGCCTAAACAAAAGGATTATATTGTATAGATTAAACAAGGAATATTTAAACATATATCTGATTCTTCACTAGGAACACTGCTGCAAGTGGACTAGAAAATTAAGCTTTTCATATTTGCTTCCCAGTGGAAGCTATGTAAAACAGAATAATAAATGATTGTCACTTCATTTCAGAACATAAAATTAATCTTAGAAAACAGAAAAGTCATGAACAATATTGCAGCAGTATTTCATGGTTCACTGGTTATTATCACTTGCCAACATTAAGGTCACAAAAGAACATTTCTCATTTGTTGCCTAGAGTATCTGTGACTATATTCCTATTGTCAAACCTAACCTTTCGGAGAACCACAGAGGGGAAAAAAGGAGAGGGAAAAAACCACTATATAGAAGTGTGTTTTCTTTTGCTGCAGTATGTGTAAAAAAAATTATTAAAATTAAAAGGTACAAGCTGCTGGAGATAGAGCAGGTCACAAACTTTAAATATCTAGTCCCTGTTGAGAGTAAAGAATTAACAAATAAATTAGCAGCAACACCAGATGGATTCCTTAGAGTACAAAACCACAACTGCCCAGGCCATCACTGGTAGCCAAAGTTTTGTTAAAATGGGCAATGTAGAGAATAAATGACTTTCGGGGTAACACAGAACCGATCATTTCTTGGTCAGTGATTTGAAAGTAACCATGGCTATTGGTGTACACAAATAATAAATATCACCTTTATGGTTCATCCAGAACACAAATTCAAGACACTCATGTAAAAGATGAGTTGTCTATCCATCAGTTATATAGAATTCTGTCCTTCTGTGCTTCTTGGGTGAGGGACAGAAATAAATTGCTTTGCTCAGTCTTATGCCTAATAGAAAAGTACCCACTTCATTCACTTATGACATTTATCACTAATTGGTCATTTTAGGATTTGGGAAGGCAATTGAGCACAGTGAAGAGCCTGTAAGAACTATTGCTTTATTCCTACTCATATTTATTTTGGAAAGATACTTTCAGCCTCTGTAAAAGGTTCTCAGATGAAGACATGCCATTAATGGCAACAGGATGCAGCCACTCTTTCAAAGATTAGGAACTGCATAGCTTATGTAATGCAATAGACAAAGAGACTAAGTCTATGCTGGTAAAATTAAACTTTCTCGAAATTGTTCATCTGTCAAGAAATAACTTGAGTCAATATTATTAAACTCTGCTGTCCTTCAAAACAAAACGTTTGCACCCAGACAACTGTTTGAGAACAGATCGTGCTAACTCTCACAATAAGTCCACAAATTATTTGGTGGCTTCCAGCATCTCAGAAACCCTATAGCTATTTAACAGCAGGCACAACTGAACTGCAGAGTCTGGGAAGGCTCTCTAGTGCTCTCTCCTTTACTAACAGAGTTGTGGCCAGAGACCTCCAGACTGTCAGCGGAGTCCTTTACAAGATCCTTCCACAGTTTCACCAAAGAAAAGCAAATGCAAAACAAAATCAAGCCACACTGTCTCCCAACAGAAACTGCATCAAACTGAGAATTTCAGTATTCTGTATATTTAAGAAGAAGTAACTCTTCAAGTATTAAAAGATCAGATTTGACTTTGTGATACTGGAACATTAAGCATTTGGTAGACTAAAGTATCTACTTCCCCACTGATGTGTGGGTGATATATGAACATGATTCCCATTAACACAAACGGAAATTGCCCAAGTCAACCCCCCACTGCATTATATCAAGGGCAGACTCCTACATCATCTGAGTTTGTTACTAATTCTAATACCAACTGTGAGTAGACTAGTCCACAGATTATACTACAGCTTGAGGAGAGGAAAAAAACCCCTGCATACTATAAACAGACTCCCTACTTTGATTTTTTTTTTTTAATAAGATACAGTATTCTCCCATGTGACATCCTGACTGAGACTCAATACTGGAGGGGTAGGGGAAAATGAAAAATTAGGCTTGTTCCTGTTGGCTGTTTTTTATTGTGGGGACATGAACTCTTTCCCCATGACTAGCCTCACTCTAAAATAAAGTGACTGGCTTGGATATAAAAGTGTTTGTGTTTTGACAGCTTTCTTGCACTGTTTTTTCAATCTGAGCATAATGGGCAAACAGCAATGAGTTGGCAAAATGTTTCAAATAAAGCATATAGGGAGCTGCTTTGCCCATCTCCAGCGAGCAGTCTTGCCTGGAACCCCCAAGTGTTCTCCTTGGCCAGAAATTGATTTTGAAAGCTAATTAATTCCTGCACTAAGCCAAATTTTAGAACATCTTTTTTTGATATGTTATTGCTGATGCAGAGCAAGTATTAAGGCCAATGATAGCTTTTTTGCATTTTTTGCATTATGGTTTTTATATTGAGTGATCCCCAAGAACGTTATAATTATTAACCTAAGGTGGCAATTGCCACCGTCACTAGGATGAAGCACGATGACTGGATGAACACCAAAGATGCATATCTCACTGTCTTCCACACTCTTTATGTTATCTATTTTAAGCAACATTCTCTTTTGGGAAATGCAAATAAATGAAAAAATGCATTTATAGTGTGTTATAAATAAAAATTCCTTAAGTCCAAGTGAATGAAACATTACTTGTAGGATGACATCCTGCTGTATCTACCTGGAAGTCTCCGCAGCTGAGCAGAAGAGGAATAAACATCTTTCCATATTCAGCAGACAAAGCATATAAATTCATACCTCACCTAGAATCTAGTTAGGAAATTTATTTCCTGAACACATCATTAACGAAATTAGAACATGATTGATCTTTTTAACAAATAAAGTAAAGTTCAGAGTAGCTTTCACTGTCATGTTTCAGAAATAGCTGTGAGTAAGATTGGCTCTGCTATGAACCCCAAGCCAAGGACATGTTTACCGACAGGTCCGTTAAGGTTCATGAGGCATTCCACAAGCTTGGACTGAGATCTGAGTCACTTCCAGGTGCCAGAGAGGGATGCAGACACCATTTAGAGCAAACCAGGTGAAATACAAGTTTTGTTCTTTTCTGCACGAAAGGAATTATATCAGTATCAGTTAGGTTTTGCTTTGAGATTTTGGGTTTCCTTCAACTAAAGAAACAATGTCAGTGTATCATTTCTCCAAAACCAAAAGAGAAACAAAGTCATTAAGTGCAAAACCACAAAGTTTCACATAAAATTGATTGAAATTATTTAAATCCATCTACAGTGAGATGATTAATTGATAAATGATCGATTACTGAGAACTCAGTAAGTGCCAAAGAATTCAGTGCCAAACATTTAGGATCAGTAAGAGTTTGCTCTCATTTTGGCTAGTATTATACCAGCAAAGGTCAGGAATGATTTTCCCTCTCCAATTGGACCTAGCCAGAAGGCGGGTCTGTTTCTTTTGTGCACCAATTATATAATCATTCATATTTTTACAATGAATTGCATCAATAATGCATATTTCCTGACAAGAAAATACTGATATAAAGGTTTCTATAAAGAATCCAAGGAAGAAGAATGAAAAATTGGAGCCAAATTGTTGTCTGAAATACTGTAAGCAAGCCAGGCAGGCAAGGTCTGGAAGGGTGATAATTCTTACTATCAGATCTCCCTCCTTTTGTAGGCCATCCCCTGCAGGATGCTGAAAATCACATGGATACGAGCCCTACTCACTGAATATATTTTATTAAAACATTTATAAAAAGCCCCCCCATGGGCCACACAGGATTAATAAATAAGTTTCAATCAGCTAAAAAATCAGAGAGGCTGTTCGACTGACCGGGAAGAAGGCTTAAAGAAAGAAGGGTATTTTGCCCCAGAGATAAGATATTCCTCTTTTCTCTCTTCACAACTTTAGGGAGTTATAATTCAACAAGTTCGCATTAAATTATTAATAGTGGCTTGTGGAAGCAATTGATAAAGCAGACGAAAAAAATATGGTATGAAATTCATTAATGGCTTTAAGCATTGTCTCCCACTGTGAATTTCTACCCCTTTAATCCACAACCTGCCAAGGCGCAGAAGCCATATGCTGTTCCACCAAAGACCCGTATATTCATCTGCACCTTGGCACTGCCTTCACTGGGGTGACTGTTGTGGCAGGCTGGGAGTCCCCAGATGGAGCCTTGGCATTGGCTAAACTGTTAGCAGATGATTTTCTTTTCCAGTGTTTTTCAGGGGTGGGGTCGGTTCCTGTTTGGGCCGTGGTGGCCACAGCCCATGCTCACGTCTTTCGCTGCGACAAGTACAGGGTTGGGGCAGCCTAAGCTCCCCCATCACCCTGCCCAGCCGAGGCAGCCCCTCTGAGAGAACAGGCTCTGAGCTGGTGGAAGCAGGACCCCACTCTCCTCCCAGGAAGGTGAGACATGTTTTTCAGCAGGTAGAATGTTTTGAAAAGTAATGCAATTTTATCATTATGTTGTAGAAACTGCCTGACTGGCAAGACAGAGAGACATATTTCTCCAGTCAATCAATACTAATGGTATCCACACTGCCTTTGCTATGGTTTTGTATGGAGTTAGAGCTCTACATCCTGACCCAGTGATGATGTGGAGGAAGGTTTTACCATCCCTTCTCCTGCAACATTGGCACCACTTGAGCAGCAAAAGGAGGGAGTTAGTGAATGAGGTCTGACTTGGAATCAGTGAATATTTCATCCCTTCATCTGTTGCCTGCTGAGAGGACAGGACTGCATCAGTGTCCTCATGTTGAATAAGCTCATAGTCCTCAAGAACCTCACGATAAGGAGGATTCTGTGGCACAAGACCGGGAGTTGTCTCTTCCTTTGCCCCATCTGCAACCAAAGTTGGCCTGCTATAGTCTAGATATTTTTATATATATATATATATATATATAATTTTTTCCTATATATGTACTCACAACCAATAAACATGTTAAATATGTTACCACACACACACAATTTTTGCCTCAGAAATGTTTGACAGAACTGAGACACTGGTTGGGTAGATCCATTCTCTAACAGGGTAAAATGACCACTTTGTTTCTTATATCCTTGGATATTGTCTTTTGCTCATGTGCCCAGGATCATACGTTTCCAGATTTAGTGTCAGCTAGGAATTTCCCTTAGGTACGGTTGCTTGGGACTCCGCAGTATAGGATACATGTGCCCTGTAAGATCGTCTGGATATATTTTATCCAATAGATACCCTGCCATTGCAACAGCCTCTGGCATTGTTGGTATTTCAGTTTCACCTGATCTTTACCTATGGTGCATCCACATTTATATCTATGCAGAATCACAGAATCACAGAATCACAGAATAGTAGGGGTTGGAAGGGACCTCTGTGGATCATCTAGTCCAAACCCCCTGCCGAAGCAGGGTCACCTACAGCAGGCTGCACAGGACCTTGTCCAGGCGGGTCTTGAATATCTCCAGAGAAGGAGACTCCACTACCTCCCTGGGCAGCCTGTTC